>Ga0310786_10002249_pt1 | contig 29851 bp, 20 predicted proteins | sample AusTroGonzalo_MG_FD_203881 | JGI IMG/M metagenome (GOLD analysis project Ga0310786, IMG submission 203881) | Bovine rumen microbial communities from tropical cattle in Woodstock, Queensland, Australia - Gonzalo_03 (v2) (version 2) | ecosystem: Host-associated > Mammals > Digestive system >...
TTTCTGGAACTTCATCTACACGGGTACGCCCTACGCCCTGCACAGGAAGGTGAACCAAAGGAATTTCGGTACGGGTATGAGCACCCGACTGGCTGTCATCCCATTGCCCGACAAGGGTATGGCAAAGCGAAATCAGGTGGTAGATCCTAATGCCAACGAGACGCTGAAAACGTGGGCATACCGGCTCGACAGGGTGGAAGGAGAAATCCCCATTGAGCCGCTGAACGATGAAACCTATGAGTGGCAGACCAGCCACCTGGAGATTGCTGAGTTTAACGGCGATAAGGCAGACAGAACGCTGCTGAAGCGTATTCCGTACTATGGAATTGGCATCTCTCTACCGTTTATCCTGATGCGTCATTGGGATGAGTGGCAGGAGAAGAAGACGCTGACAATGGATGAACGCGACAAGCGGCTCTGTAGGCTGGCTATGGAGATACAGTACAAGTGCCAGCAGTTCTTCTTCGGCGAGATGGCTTTCAACTACTTTGCCGACCAGAACAAGGAGTTCGTGGTAAGGAAGCGCAGTACCCGCTATAACGAGTGTTTCCGTAAGTTGCCTGATGAGTTCAAGACGCAGCAGTTCGTGGACTGCTTCGGAACTTCGCAGCCAACGGCATGGAAGGCCATCAACCGCTTAGTCAGCGAGGGCATCGTCGAGAAAGTGAAGTACGGTCTCTATCGTAAATTGGTGCAGGAGTTGCCATAACTTATAAAGTTATAACTCCTGACACCTGACATCCTAATAGTTTAAAGTTTAAGGTTTAAAGTTTAAAGTTATGTTACCAAGAGGATTTAGAAATTGTAATCCACTGAATATCCGGAGAAGTAAGGATCAGTGGAAAGGTCTCGCAGAGGCACAAAATGACCGTGCCTTTTGCCAGTTCAAATCATTAGAGTATGGTTGGCGTGCCGCCTTCGTGCTGCTAACACGTACCTATTATCACAAGTACCGTCTCTATACCATCAGGGACATCGTGAGCCGATGGGCGCCAGAGGCAGACCATAACGATACGGCGGCGTATATCGCCAACGTGTCGAAGCTCACCGGCATAGGTCCCGACGAGCCGATAGGCATACCGTCGGAGCGCCCCGCCCGCTGGATTATGCTTGGCGCCGCTATGGCGGTGCAGGAGAACGGCACCAATGTCTTCGACTACTTCGCCATGCTCCGAGGATGGGAGATGAGAGGTGAAGGGTGAAAGGTGAAGGGTGAAAGGTGAAGGCTGCGAGTAAGCGAGAACAATGACAAGCTTGCTTGAACATTGTCGAGCGTGAGCAGACTAGACCGAAGGTCAAGGGAGGTCACACAAAGGCCTCCCACCTTCACTCAAAAACTAAAGAGTGCGCTGGCTCAGTAATGGGTCGGCGCACTTTTTTGTTTTAGAAACGTGTTTCTAAAATCAGTCGATGTCCTGCCTGTAATAGACCGCGCCCTGTTCGTTCTTTAAGGTGCGGGTGTTGGGGTCGTACTCATAGCAGTCCTCCTCGGAGTCCACATCAGTAGGCTTCAGGCAGATGGTGTTACCCTCAATATGATAGGTGTACTCCGTATAGTTAAGACTACCTATCATGCACCATGTGGCAGTGCCGTCCTCACAAAGGCCGATACGGCTTTCCTGGTCGGCGTCGTCGTAGATGCCAGCCATGTTGGCATAGGTCAGCTCAGAGGTTTCCTCCTGGGGCGCAGAGAGATAGGCTTGCATAGCCTCCATGAGGCTGGCCGCAACCTCCTTGTCGTCAGCATCGGTGTAGAACCTGATGATGTCGTGTACACGCCAGTTGCCATCCTCGCGGCAGAACCTAAACTGCTGGTGAATGGTCTGGACGGAGCTGTAGAGCGTATAATCGACCAGAGCGGTGCCTTTTTCAACGTCCAGCTCTTCAAACTTGATGTCGCGAGCCTCCAGGTCACTCGGATTGTCGTCCTGCATCATGGTCCAGTAGTCATCGTTGAAGAAGCCGATTTCCGCCACATTGGCGTCTTTCTTCTCAACGGCAGCCACATTGTCGCGCCAGGCATGACAGGCAAAACGCTGGTCTATATCACTTTCGTTCTGGGCGGCGGCAGCATACAGATTCTTGATAACAGCGGTAATGTCTTCCTGTGCCTTCATGGCTAGGGAGTCTGCGGCGATGGCGGCAGAATCGCGTTCCATACCTGGCCCGTCGACGGGCTTACAATTCGTGCAACCTGTAAATCCTACTATCAGGAGCATGGTGCTCAAGACGAATACAAAAATCTGTTTCATAATAATCCTAATTATTTTGCTGTATGAATGATTTCCATTCCTTGACATTGCTACGACGGAAGACGATGGTGTCGGTACGGGTGACGGAACCTGCGGCGAAGTAGCCCAGACAGCCGCCAGAGATATTGGTACGAGGATTGGCACCACCGCTCTGTCCGGCTCGCAGCGATGAGAAATAGTCATAGACGGGACGGTCGATGGTCATAAGCTGACAGGTGATGCTGTCGCCATCGTAGAGTATGGACTTCCAATGGTCCTCCTCGTCCTTGTCCATGGTCTTCTCGCTGGTCGACATCATATCGAGGAAGACATAGCCTGGCGGACAGCCACGGTCGTCGAGCACGCCCCAGCGATAGGGCTCTGTGGTTCTCTTCCCCTGGAAATGGGGATGATGCGTGATGCGGTCTATGCGATACCAATATTGATTACGCTGTGAGGGGTAGGGGTCGAGGGCCCAGAGCTCGTAGACCAGCATGCGCTCGTCGAGCATGGTCATCCAGTAGAAGTCGGCCGAGATGATTGGTGCAGGCTCAGGCATCATGGCGCTGGCCTCGTAGTGGTGGCCGTTGTAGTCGACGCTGAGCTGATAGGTGGTGCCAGGAATGCCAGACAGTGGTGAGCAGTAGCTGTCGGAGGCCTCGTCGTAGGGCACTATGGTGGTGATGCCCTCGGCAGTGATGGCTACGGTGGCACCCTGCAGACAGCGGGGACGGATGGAGTCGGTGACGGAACGGCTGGGGGTAATCTGTACCTTGGTGCCTTCGTTGGTCACCCGTCCCTCGATGACTACCAAGGGCTCTATCTCGTTGAAGTCGAAGTCGATTTCTTTCTTGCACGACGTCAACGCCACTATCGAGAGGATGATATATAGAATCTTTCGCATATTCAGTATTTTATTGTAAACGAGACGGAGGGCACTATGCCGAAGAGCGAGGTCTGCTCGACGATGGTACCTGTGGGACTCTTGTCATCGTTTTTGAAGCGGATGGTAAACGGATTGTAGCGGCAGTAGGCATTATAGATGCCAAACGACCATATCTGCGTGGCTTTCTGCAGCTTCTTGGTATAGGTGGCGCTGAGGTCCAGTCGGTGATAGGCTGGGGCACGATAGCCGTTGCGCTCGTTATAATAATAAAAGGTGGTGCCGTCGATGTCGTATTTCGACGAGGGCGCGGTAAGGGCCTGTCCTGTGTTATAGCGCCATGTGGCTGCCAGCTCCCACGAGGGCGACAGCTGATACATGCCCACGATGGCGAGGTCGTGGCGACGGTCGTTGGAGGCGGTATACCAGCGTCCGCCATTGATGCCTTCAATCTTATTCTCCGACCACGAGAGGGTATAGCTGATCCAGCCTGTGAGCGGTCCTTTGTTCTTATGGGCACAGAGCTCCAAGCCGTAGGCCCGACCCTTGCCGCCCAGGATGAGTCGCTCTATCTCAATCTCGGAATAGAAGGCCTTGCCATCGCGATAGTCATACACGTTGCGGATATTCTTGTAGTAGCCCTCGGCGGAGAAGTCGTAGTCGCCGTGAGGCGTGATGTAGAACCAGCCCGCCGCCACCTGGTCGGCCTGTTCTGGCTTGATGATGTTGCTGGTCATGGTGTAGCGGTCGAAAGGCATCGACATAGACATGCCGCTGATGGCATGGATATCCTGTGACGTGCGACTATAGCCCACCTTCAGGCTGTGCTGCTGGTTGAGCATGATCTTGGCGCTGACACGAGGCTCGATGTCGGCATAGGTCTTGACGATATGACCGCTGCTCTCCTCTGTGGTCTCGGTGATGTTGCCGTCGCCATCAACCTGATAATAGGGTGCGCCGCCCAGCACGGAGAAGAGATGGAGGCGCAGACCTGCCGACAGCTCGACGCTGCGTCCCAGGCGCCATTCATCGCCCAGCCACAGGGCTCCCGTCAGGGCGTTGCGCTTCTCGCGCTGATGCAGCAGGTTGATATCCCATTCGGCTGACTGCAGTTGCAGGTATGTGGCCTCAAGCCCGCTGTTCAGGCGATGTGCGCCTGTCTGCAAGGTCTGCTGGTGCTGCAGGGTGGCGTGACGGATATAGCCCTTCATGGTATAGTAGATGTTGAGCATGTCGATGCCCACATCGCTGGTGAAGTCGCTGTAGAGCGCCTTCGTGTTGGCATAATGATTACTGCTGTAGGTGTGCAGCCAGTTGGCGGTGGCGGTGATGTTGCCCCATTCCATGTTCATCATGTCGGTAAGTCCCATGTTGTCGCGTCCGGCAAAGAACGAGAGTGAAAGGATGTCTTTCTGCGACAGGCGGAAGTTCAGGCGCACGTTGGCATCGTAGAAATGCAGGGTATTGTCGCGGTATTTCTCTGAGGCCTTGAGAAAGAGGTCGAGATAGGAACGACGACCAGCCACCAGGAACGATGAGCGGTCTTGCTGGATAGGACCTTCGGCAACGACCTTGGCAGAGAGAAGTCCGATGGAGCCTCCGAAATGATAGTCGTGCAGACTGCCAGAGCGCGTGCTGATGTCGAACACCGAGGCTGTGCCGCCTCCCAGCTGTGCTGGCACCAGACCTTTGTAGAGCGAGCCGCTCATCAGCGCATCGTCGTTGAAGGTGGAGAAGAGTCCCATGAGATGGCCAGCATTATAGACCGTAGCTCCATCGAGCAGGATAAGGTTCTGTGCTGCCTTGCCGCCACGTACCTGATAGCCACCCGAGGCCTCGTTCTCGCTCTTCACGCCAGGCAACAGCTGAATGCTCTTGATGATGTCTTTCTCGCCAAAGAGTGAGGGCACCTTGGCCAGCGTGGCAATATCGACTTTCTCTACGCCTATCTGCACCTCGTCCATGCGTTTCTGGGCCGAGCGTGAGGTGATGGTCACCTCCTGCAACGTGTCTTCACGAGCCACGTCGGTATGCTGTGCCAGCGCCCCAAAAGGCAGCATCAGGAGTGCTATAATACAAAACTGTTTCCTCATCTGGGTGCAAAGGTACGAAAGTTTTTTGGCAAAGATGTGGAATATTAAGGAAAAATAAGTAACTTTGCACGCAAATTCAAAGACATAACTAATGAATACAATCAGAATGATACAGGTCGTTGTGCTGGCGACCATGATTTGCACGCAGGTTTCAGCGCAGGGTTTCCGTAGGGAGAGCATGCCCGAAGACTCCTACTCGCCAGTGACGAACATCAACCGCAATGGCTATCCGAGGGTGCTGAAGGACAACAGCGTGATGTTTCGCGTGAATGCCCCGCAGGCACAACTGGTGCAGATTGACCTGGGCGGCAAGAAATACGACATGCAGAAGCAGGAAGGCGGCGCATGGACGGTGACCACCCAGCCACAGGTGCCTGGATTCCATTACTACTCGCTGGTTGTTGACGGCGTGTCGACTGCCGACCCTGCCAGTCAGACATTCTTTGGCTGCAGCCGATGGTCGAGTGCCATCGAGATTACTGAGGCAGGCATGAACGATTTCGAGGTGCAGGACGTAAAGCACGGTCAGGTGCGTACCTTATATTATTATAGTAAGGTGGACGAGACGTGGCGTCCGCTGATGGTCTATACCCCTGCGGGCTATGATGAAGGCAAGCAGGACTATCCAGTGGTGTATATACAGCATGGCGGCGGTGAGGACCACCGCGGCTGGATGGAGCAGGGACGTACCGCTCAGATTATGGACAACCTGATTGCTGCGGGCAAGGCTGTGCCGATGATTGTGGTGAGCTCGAACAGTAACGTGCAGAACCGTAATGGCGGATTTGGCGGCGGTTATAGCTGGCAGGGCATGCAGACCTTCCGCAGCGAGATGATTGATAATATCATACCCTTTGTGGAGAAGACCTTCCGTGTAAAGAAAGACCGTAAGAGCCGTGCTATGTGCGGCTTGTCGATGGGTGGCGGACAGTCGTTCTATATCGGACTGCGCGACCCGGAGGTCTTTGCCAATGTGGGTGTGTTTTCAACGGGCATGTTCGGCGGCATTCAGGGTGCATCAAACTTCGACCTGGAGAAAGAGGTGCCTGGCATGCTGACGGATACTAAGACCTTCAACCAGCAGTTTGACATGTTTTTCGTGAGCTGTGGTGAGCAGGACCCCCGTATAGAATATACCCGTAACATTGTGAAGACGATGCGTGACGGTGGCGTGGAGGTGAGGTTCAACTCCTATCCCGGCGACCACGAGTGGCAGGTATGGCGCAAGTCGCTGCATGAGTTTGCGCAGTATCTTTTTAAATAGAAGCGAAGAAAAGGAATAGATGATTTCAATAGAAGGACTGAAGGTGGAGTTTGGGGTGAAACCCCTGTTTAGCGACGCCACTTTCGTAATCAATGATAAAGACCGCATTGCCCTGGTGGGTAAGAACGGTGCGGGCAAATCCACGCTGCTGAAGATACTCTGCGGCATGGAGCATCCTACGGCAGGTAACGTCAGCGTGGCCACAGACACCACCATCGGCTATCTGCCGCAGGTGATGATACTACAGGACGACACTACCGTGAGACAGGAGGCACAAAAAGCCTTTGCCGACATACAGAAGATGGCCGACCGCATCAAGCGGATGGAGCAACAGCTGAACGAACGAACAGACTACGAGAGTGCCGACTATATGGCGCTGGTGGAGAAGTTCACCAATGAACATGAACGCTATCAGATGTTGGGAGCCGAAGGCTATGAGGCTGAGATAGAGCGCACGTTGATGGGCTTAGGCTTCGAGCGCAAGGATTTTGAACGTCCCACGAGTGAGTTCTCTGGTGGCTGGCGCATGCGTATCGAGTTGGCGAAGATACTGTTACGACGCCCTGATGTGCTGTTGCTCGACGAGCCCACCAACCACCTCGACATCGAGTCTATTCAGTGGCTGGAGCAGCTGCTGGCCACATGGAGTGGGGCAGTGGTGCTGGTGAGTCACGACCGTGCCTTTATCAATAATGTGTCGAACCGCACGCTGGAGATTACCTGCGGTCAGATTATTGACTATAGGGTGAAGTACGACCAGTATGTGGTGCTCAGGAAAGAGCGACGTGAACAGCAGTTGCGGGCCTACGAGAACCAGCAGAAGGAGATGGCCGACATTCGCGACTTTGTGGAGCGTTTCCGCTATAAGCCCACAAAGGCTGTGCAGGTGCAACAGCGTCTGCGTCAGCTGGAGAAGATGGAGATTATTGAGGTGGACGAGGTGGACAACTCCGCCATGCACCTGAAGTTCCCGCCTTGTCTGCGTAGTGGCGACTATCCCGTCATCTGTGATGAGGTGAAGAAGGCCTACAGTCATGTGGTGTTCGACCATGTGAACCTCACCATCAAACGCGGCGAGAAGGTGGCCTTTGTAGGTAAGAACGGCGAGGGTAAGTCAACGCTGGTGAAATGTATCATGGGCGAGATTCCCTTCGACGGCAACCTGAAGATTGGTCATAACGTGCAGATAGGTTACTTCGCACAGAACCAGGCGCAGTTGTTGGACGAGAACCTCACGGTGTTTCAGACCATCGACAATGTGGCGCGAGGCGATATCCGTCTGCGCATCAATAATATCTTAGGGGCCTTTATGTTTGGAGGCGAGGCCGCTGACAAACAGGTCAAGGTGCTTAGTGGTGGAGAGCGTAGTCGACTGGCTATGATTCGTCTGCTGCTGGAGCCCGTGAACCTGCTGATTCTCGACGAGCCTACCAACCATCTCGACATGCCCTCGAAGGATGTGCTGAAAGAAGCTATCAAGGCCTTCGACGGTACTGCCATCATCGTTTCTCACGACCGTGAGTTCCTGGATGGTCTGGTCACGAAAGTCTTTGAGTTTGGCGGTGGTAAGGTACGCGAACATCTGGGTGGCATCTATGACTGGATTAATTCTAGTGGAATTGGTGAAGGGTATTTGGTGAAGGGTGAAGGGAGGATAGACTCAAGAGCAGAAACTGACCTCCCTTCACCTGTCACCCTTCACCCTTCACCAAAACAGGACTACGCCGAGCGTAAGGAACAACAGCGTAGAGTGTCGCGGGCAGAGAAGGCTGTGGCAGAGAGTGAGAAGAAGATTGCAAAGATGGAACAGCGACTGAAAGAACTCGACAGCCTGCTCTGTGACCCCAAGAACGCGTCGGATATGACGCTGGTGACGGAATATACTGACATTAAGCGACAGCTGGACGAGGAAGTGGAACACTGGGAACAACTATCGGAGGAACTGGAGGAAGTTAAGTGTTAAGAGTTAAAATTTAAGAGTTAAGAATTAAGGATATGAAATTCACAAAGATTATTACAATGATGGTAATGACCACCATGACTATGGGCGCGTCGGCTCAGGAGCCTCTGCGTTCTGGTATTGATTTGAATGACATGAACACCTCTGTTCGTGCCGCTGACGATTTCTATGAGTATGCATGTGGCGGATGGATGAAGAATAACCCGTTGCCTGCAGCCTACTCACGCTTCGGCTCCTTTGACCGTCTTGGCGAGGACAACAATAAGCGTATCAATGGTATCCTCGCAGAGTTGCTAAACAATACCTATACCAAGGGTACTACGGAGCAGAAACTCTCTGACCTGTATAAGTTGGCGATGGACTCTGTACGCCGCGAGAAGGAGGGTATAGAGCCCGTCATGCCGATTATCAAGAAGTTGGAGGCTGCCAAGACGATAGACCAATTGTTTGCCATACAGCTGGAGATGGCGAAATATGGTAATACAGAGTTCTATAATGCTGGTATGGGTGCCGACGAGAAGAATGCCTCAGAGAATATCTTGAGTGTGAATCAGGGTGGTCTGACCCTCGGAATGAAGGATTATTACCTGGAGAATGATGAAGCCACAACGAAGATTCGTAATGAGTATAAGAATCACATAGTCAGGATATTCCAGATGTATGGCTTCAGTAAGAGTGCTGCCACGAAGAAGATGAAGAATGTCTTCAATATGGAACTGGAACTGGCTAAGATTTCGAAGAGCCGTACTGAGTTGCGTGACCCTCAGGCCAACTATAACAAGATGACCCTGAAGGAGTTTAATGCCAAGTATCCTAACCTGAAACTGGAACAGGTGATGAACGCCCAAGGTCTGCAGAGCAAGTATATGGAGGAACTGGTGGTTGGTCAGCCTGCCTTTATGGAAGGTGCCAACAAACTGCTGGCTACGCTGAAGACCGACACCTATCGCGACGTGATGGAATGGACCATCATCATGGGTTCTACAGGTTGTCTGAATGATGCCGTTCGCGAGGCTAACTTCGAATTCTTCGGCAAGGTGATGTCAGGTCGTAAAGAGGACCATCCCGCTTGGCGTCGTGCCACCAACCAGGTGGAGCGCTATATGGGTCAGGCTCTTGGCAAGATCTATGTAGAGAAGTATTTCCCTGCTGCTGCCAAGGAACGTATGACAAAGCTTATCAAGAACCTGCAGATTGCCCTTGGCGAGCGTATTGCCGCTCAGGACTGGATGACAGACTCTACAAAGGTGAACGCCCTCCTGAAGCTTAATACGTTCTATGTGAAGGTGGGCTATCCCGAGAAGTGGATTGATATGACGAAGCTCACGATCGACCCGTCAAAGTCGTATTACGAGAATATGCTGGCTTGTCGTAAGTTCTGGAACGACTACGAGATTGATCATACTGCTGGTAAGCCCGTAGATATCGACGACTGGTATATGAATCCTCAGACGGTGAATGCCTACTACAACCCCACGACCAACGAGATTTGCTTCCCTGCCGGTATCCTGCAGGTGCCCTTCTTCGATATGACTGCCGACGATGCCTTCAACTATGGTGCCATTGGTGTGGTCATTGGTCATGAGATGACACACGGATTCGACGACCAGGGTCGTCAGTTTGACAAGGACGGTAACATGCACGACTGGTGGGCTGCCAGCGATGGTGAGCAGTTCAAGGCGCGTACTGACAAATATGCTGACTTCTTCTCGGCTATCAAGGTGCTGCCCGACCTCAATGCCAACGGCAGACTGACGCTGGGTGAGAACCTGGCTGACCACGGTGGTCTGCAGGTGGCCTATGCTGCCTTTAAGAACGCTACGAAAAACAAGCCGCTGCCCGTTATCGACGGACTGACTCCCGACCAGCGCTTCTTCCTGGCTTATGCCGGCGTGTGGGCAGGCAATATCACAGAGGCAGAGATTCGTAACCGCACCAAGAGCGATCCCCACTCATTGGGACGTTGGCGCGTGAATGGTGCACTGCCCCATATTGATGCTTGGTACGAGGCATTTGGCGTGAAGCCTGGCGACAAAATGTACATCCCCAAGGAGCAGCGTCTGCCCCTCTGGTAAGAGGTGCCCTTTATCGTGCCATAATTTTTTTGTGTAAGATTTTTGCGATTTAATTTGCAGATGTCATAAACAATTCTTATCTTTGCACTTGAATACTATACCAAAGACAGACCGAAATGACTGAAGACGGAATATTTAATGCAGGGCAGATGCGCATGGCCCCAGAGAGGCAGATGCAGCGAGAAGTGCCTGAGACACAACAGCAAATGCAGATGCAAGCCAACTACGCAGATGGTGTAAAATGTCCAAAATGTGGAACTATCAACGAGCCTGAGGCACAGTTCTGTGCCTCGTGCGGTGAGCCCCTCCACATGGCGATATGCCCCAATTGTGGCAGTGAGATTGACCCTGATGCAGACTTCTGTGAAGTGTGTCACCATTATATTCGTCAGGATGTTTGTTCGTTCTGCGGTGCACAGATTGACCCAAGAGAAGGCTACTGCCCCGGGTGCGGAATGCCCCGAGGCGGTATTGTTTGTCCTACCTGTCACACCCTTAATGACTTCTCGTTCTGCAAACAATGTGGTCAGCCCCTGACGAATGAGGCAAAGGCCATCATGGAAGAGATGCGCCAGATCCCTGAATATAAGGAGCTGGTGGCTCTGTCGCGTGAATATAACGAGTTGCAGATGCAGTTGCCTTATGAGACCGAAGCCGACAAGAAACGTGGTGAGGCCTTGCAAGAGTTGCGTGAACGTGTGCTGAAACTGTTGGCCGAAGACGAAGGCGTTGACGCTCCCGTTATTCCTGCTCCGCATTATAAGCGTGTGACCAAGGAGGAGCTGAACGAAAGTAAGCAGCGTAAGTTGGACCAGTTGGCAGAGCTGTTGAGCAGAATGTCTATTCCTCCCAGTCCGTCGCCGGCTAAAGTGCGCAACTACGCGATGGCTCAGAAACCTGCTGGCGTACGTCTGGCTTGGAAATGTAACTATAAGAACGCACTCCATTCCAGTCCCTGTGGATGCGCCAAGCCCCAGATGGGAGGCACTTGGGTGATTTTGGGACATAACTCTAAGCAGGAAATCAAGGACGATAAATAATGGCAGACGATAATCTTGAAAAGACCTCTGTGATGGGTTCAGAGCCCGTTGATATGGAGAAGACAAGCGTGATGGACCGCACAAATGTGATGGACCGCACGAATGTCATGGACAGAACCAACGTGATGAGTGGTCACGATGCGATGGCGTCGGACTCAATGGGTGATGATGATGCTCCTAAGATGGAGCGCACCTTCCGTCCGGAGAGTAATATGCCTGACGTGGAGCCTGTAGAGCCCTCTACCGTGGTGTTCAACCTTCGTGGCGATGAATACGAACAGGTATCATGTCTGAGTGAGAACTCTGGCGAGGCTCAGGTGTTCTTGGTGAAGCGCGAGGGTAAGGAATATGTGCTGAAATTGTACTATCCTAACTTCGACATTGACAAGAAACTGCTTCAGATTGTCCGCTCCTTTGATTTCGAGATGGTTGTCAACCTGATTGACTTCGGTAAGACCTATGTGGATGGTAAGAGCCGTCAGTACGAACTGATGGAGTATCTGAAGGGTGGTACGCTGAAGGATGTGAACCTCAATGGTGACTTCAACCGTTTCCGTCGTCTGGCATTGCAGGCTGCTGCGGCTTTGGCCTATTGCCATAAGTGTAATGTGCTGCATAAGGATGTGAAGCCCACCAACTATTTCTTCCGCGATGAAGACCAGAAGGAACTGGTGTTGGGTGATTTCGGTATCTCGTCATTGCAGATTTCACCCACCAAGTCGTTCCGTACCACGCAGGCTCGTACACCTATTTATGCGGCTCCTGAGATGTACACCGACGTGATTGACGGCGTGGTGGAGATTACGTTTGCTGCCGACTTCTATTCATTGGGTATGACGCTGTTTGCACTCTGGCTGGGCGAGAGTCCCATGAGTACCAACGAGCGTACCATGATGAAGCAGAAAAACGAGGGTCGTCTGCCACGACTCAACGAACTGCCAGAAGAAGTCAGACGTATTGTGCAGGGTCTTACCTCTGTGAACCAGCAGACCCGTTGGGGTTATGACGAGGTGGAGCGCTGGTTCAAGGGCGAGGAAGTGGCTGTGGATATCTCGTCGCCTTTCCTGCGTTATAAGAGTTTCGTGGTTGACCCAGAACGCAACCTGATTGCTGAGAATGTACATGAGTTGGTGCCACTGCTGATGGATAATGAGCAGTTGGCTATGAGCTATCTCTATAACGGACGTATCACCTCATGGCTCGAAAATAGTGGTAATGTCAAGATGTCGGCTTTGGTGAAGGATATTGTTACGAACAAATATCCACACGACCAGATGGCCGGACTGCTGGCCAGCTGTTATGCGATGGAGCCCACGATGAACTATCGCGACGTGAACGGCGATGAGTGTGAAGACCTGTCGGCTATCGCCTTCTCGCTGTTGACCTATCAGGAGAAATACGCTATCCTGCTGACAAATCCCAACGATAATCTCTTTCTGTATCTCGAAACACGTGGTATTGGCGATGTGCGTCGTTTGCGTACCTATTTCAATGGAAAAATCGACGAGAAGGTGGCTGTGCTGCGACTGGTTTACGAGCTGGATACCAGCATTCCGTTCCTGGCCCATCTGCCATCAATGTCGGTAGAGGAGATTGTGCTTTCCTTTGGTCATGAGCAGGTGAGGGATGATGACTGGCGTGCCTTGTGTGATGGACGTCTGCTGTCGTGGCTATATTCGCACGAGGATGTGACGGTCTGCGAGAAAGTACGAGTGCTGACAGAAGGAAAGGAGTATTCGCCTTCGCTGGCCTATAAGGTACTTTATTCTATTGAGCCCTTTGCTGCCTTTGACCTGAAGGAAGCCTCTACGCCAGAACAGATCGGTGCGCTGCTGGCTCATGAGCTTATAAAGTGCCAGCATACGCCAGAAGATGAGCTGGCTGAAATAATGAAGGAGTATACCGACCCCGACGGACGCTTCTGCTTCTATGCCAAACAGTATGGATGGGACGAGCTGGTGTCGGAGTGTAACAGGTGCTTTGACCTGAATTCTGACGAGAACCGTGAACGACTGGGGGCCTATGACCTGCATACTGCCCTCTATCGCTTCTGTTGTATTCTGGGTGGTAAGCCCGTTTACTATCTGCAGAACGGTACCATGTTGACTGATGGTCGTAACCTGGATACCAAGAAGGCGCCTGTGCTGCGTTCAGAGATGCGTAATGGTGCCCTGACACAATGGATGTCGGTGTTCTATCATGAAGACCCCAAGCAGTATTTCGACGAGGAATACAGTTATGAGCGTTCTCTTGAAGAATGGGTGAAAGCGCTGGGTGCTCTCGACCCGCAACAAGTGTATTACCGCAGATACCGCAAAGCCATTACCGAGACAGAAGAACGTGTTAAGGATGTACGCTACGAATGGCGTTCGGCCCACCTGCGTGACTTGTCGTTCAAAATGGCATTCTATATACTGAGTGGCATCTGGGCGTTGATGGTGCTGATAATCGGTCTTGACGACCGTTCGTATCTGTTCTCGCATCATGTGACAACAATCATATTGCCCTTGGGCGTTATGACGGGTATTATCGTTGCAGGTCGTACCTATTTCCGAGGCATCGGTACGCTGCTTTCAATGATTATTGGTGCTGTGGGCGGACTTACTGCCTATATACCTTATCATATATTGAGATGGGTGGAGAACTCCCATCCCGGATGGTTCCATGTGGCAGTACTTGCCTTGACAGCTATCTATGTGGCTATTGCCAAACTGACGGACTTCAGTCGTGATCAGATTCTTGATCCTAAGTTCGTGAACAAGTCACTCTCGGAACAGGATATCAAGTCCTCGTTGCTTGAGCCACTCTACTTTGCATTCAAGACGAAGTCGCAGCGCTATAAGTCAACGTACTATGGCGTGCTCGGCGAGATAGAAGACCATATCAACTCACTCTCTGGAGAATCTGTAATCCATTATCTGCTGTGGTCGTTGATGGCCCTTGTGATGATTTTGGAGTTGTGTCTGTTCAGTCCTAGTGTCATAGGATGGCCACAGAAGAATATGCCCCAGCAGGAGTATGTAGAGCCCCAGCAAGAGTTTGTAGAACAAGATTTTGTAGAATGAAGTGCGAAAAGTGTAATAGGGAAAATAGAAACAATGCGAAGTTCTGCAAGTGGTGCGGACAGCCATTGGTGTCGCAGCATGTCCTCGACAAGCTGGTAGGTCTGAAAGATGTGAAGACTCAGCTGAAGACCATTGTAGACACCTATGCCTATCTCCGTTCACGCAAGGACATCTCTTCCATTCATCTCGCTGTCAATGCTATCATCATGGGTGAGACGGGTACTGGTAAGACGGCCTTAGCAGAAATTATCCGTGATTATTTCTATCAGCACAAGATTCTTGAGAAACCTAAGCTCACTATGGTCGATGCTGTGGACTATCAGCGTTTTGTTGACCAATGGGATGAAAATATCAAGAAGGCACGTAACGGTATTCTGTTCTTTGACAACGTGCAGAAACTGTTGCCCGATAAATATTCGAATCAGGTTAATCCGCTCGATAAGTTGTTTGTTGAGATGGATAAGTGGGAAGGTAATCCCATTGTCATCATGGCAGGTCTACCCAAAGGTTTCGAGGACTTCCTCGAGAATAACCCTGCTGTGAAGAACCGTTTCAAGTATATGTTCAGGTTGCCTACGCCAAACTTCCAGGAACTCTGTGATATTGTGAAGTTGCAGCTGCGCACCAAGTATAGCCTGACGGCATTCTCTGAGGAGGCCGACAAACAGTTGGCACGTTATTTCAAGTACCAGATAAAGATTAAGGACGAGACTTTCGGTAATGCTCATCTGGCAATGAAGACTGCTGAGGATATCTTTACCTCATTCATCAGTAGGGGCGCACAGAACTCTATGGTGGAGCGTGAGGATATCAGAGGCTATGTTCCAGAAGAGCGTACACTCGACCAGATACTCAGCGATTTGGATAGCTTTATCGGAATGACCGATGTGAAGCAGGCTGTTCGTGAGATGGCCCTGTCGGTACAGAACGATATGCAGCGTGCTGAACGTGGTCTAGGTGAGTTCCAGAAGATGTCGATGCATATTGTGCTGACAGGTAATCCTGGTACAGGTAAGACCACTATCGCCCGTAAGTTGGGAGAGATTCTGGCTGCCATAGGTTATCTGGATTCTGGTCATGTGGTTGAGGTAGACCGCTCTAAGATGGTGTCTCCCTATCAGGGTGAGACGCCCAAGCTTGTTAACCAGTTATGTGACAAAGCCATGGGTGGTATCTTGTTTGTTGACGAGGCCTACACGCTGGCTCCTGTCAGTCAGGCAGGAGATCGTGATGTACAAGGCACACAGGCTCTGGAGACCTTAATGAAACGAATGGAAGATGACCGCGGTAAGTTCGTGGTTATCGCTGCCGGCTATCGTATGGAGATGGACAACCTGTTCCGTATCAACCCTGGTGTGCGCAGCCGTTTCAACTATTTCCTGAATCTTGAAGACTACACACCCGAAGAGCTCTATCAGATTATGCAGGTCTTCGCAAAAGGCAAGAAGTATCAGTTCTCGCCAGAAGCAGAGGCTCTCGCCCAGAAGATGATCAAGGAACTCTATGTGCAGCGCGACAAGGACTTTGCCAATGGACGTACCATGCGTTCATTGTTCGACGAGATGTGTAAGCGTCAGGCAAAACGTCTGCAACAGGGTGATGTCTCACAGATGACTAACGATGAGCTGATGACCTTCGTTGCTGAGGATGTTCCTTACGAGGCTCCGCAGGCTGTCGATTGTTCTGAGTGCCTGAAGAAACTCGATGGTATGGTGGGTCTCGATGCTGTAAAGAAAGAGATATCCAACCTCACAGCCTTCCTCACCTTGCAAATCAAACGTGGCGAGACAAACACCTTCCAAGGCAAGCACTATGTGTTTACGGGTAACCCAGGTACGGGTAAAACGACTGTGGCACGTATCATGGCTGATGTCTTCAAAACCCTTGGCATCCTGACAAGAGGACAGCTGATAGAGGCCGACCGCTCTAAGCTGGTGGCAGGCTTTGCAGGACAGACCGCCATCAAGACCAACCAGCTTATTGACTCGGCAATGGGTGGTGTGCTGTTCATTGATGAAGCTTATACTTTGAAGTCCAATGATCAAGACTCTTTCGGTGCAGAAGCTATCGATACCTTGTTGAAGCGATTGGAGGATGATCGTGGTAAGTTTATCTGTATCGTGGCTGGTTATACCAATCAGATGCACGACTTCATCGACTCTAACCCAGGACTGAAGAGCCGCTTCACTCAGACCATTCATTTTGAAGACTATACTGCCGACGAGCTCACTCAGATATTCATCAATATGGCATCAGCAAAGAACTTCGTTGTTGATGATGAGATGAAGCAGGCCATCAACCGTCTGTTCCAGCAAATGTATCTGCGGCGCGATAAGAACTTTGGTAATGCCCGTGAGGCACGACGTGTCTTCGACCAGACTGTGGAACGACAGAGTCAGCGTCTGGTGAAGGAGATGAGCCAGCCTGGTGTTCAGGTGTGTGACGATGCGGCCGACGGCTTCCAGTTCGACGATATGTATCGCTTCAAGGTGGAAGACCTGCCTACTGCAATGAGCACGCCAACCCGTTCTCTCGACGAGGTGCTCAGCGAGTTGGAGGACTTCATCGGCATGCGTTCCGTAAAGAATGCTATCCGTCGACTGGCTGTGCAGAGCATGTTTATCAAGCAGCGTGCTGCCATCGGTGCTGGTAATGTGCAACAGATGACGATGAACTTCATCCTGACGGGTAACCCTGGTACAGGTAAGACCTCAATTGCTCGTAAGATGGGTGAGGTGCTCCAGGCCATCGAGGTGTTGCCTACATCGAATGTCGTAGAGGCCAGTCGTGCCACGCTGATTGGAAAATATATGGGTGAGACGCCGAAGATTGTCAACGCTATGTGCGACAAGGCTATGGGTGGAATCCTCTTTATTGACGAGGCCTATACGCTCAGCGACCAGAACGACCAATATGGCAAGGAAGCCATCGACACCCTGATGAAGCGTATGGAAGATGACCGCGGTAAGTTCGTGGTTATTGCTGCCGGCTATCAGGACAAAATGGAGGAGTTCCTGCAGATGAATGCTGGACTGGCCAGCCGCTTCACCCACAAGTTGCATATTGAAGACTACAACGAGGACGAGCTGTTGGCTATCTTCAAGAAGATGGCAGAAAAAGAGCAGTATACGCTCTCACCGAATGCAGAGTTTAAGGCACTCGATGTCATCTGTAAGATGTTGAGTAAGAAAGACGAGACCTTCGGCAATGCCCGTGAGATCCGTAACATGCTTGACGAGACCATCCAGCAGTTGTCTGTCCGTGTGGCAGAGTTGCCGCCTGATCAGGTGACTAAGGAAACATATCAGTTAATACTTCCAGAAGATATTAAAGAAAGATGATTATTTGTCCAAACTGCAAAGAAGAAATAGACGACGATTCCCATTACTGCGACCAATGTGGACAGATGCTGTTCTATTGTGAGAAATGTGGACGTGTGGGATTAGGACGCCGCTGCACCTCGTGTGGCGGACTGATGCTTTCTGCCGACGATTTCCAGAATCGTCCCAGTATGAGGAGCATCTCGTCATCATTCGGCATGTCTCAGGGATTCATCTCGCAACGGGCCAGTATCTCCAACCCAGGTCCTAATATGGGAGTCTCGCAAAGAGGTGTCATGGGCGGCATGGGTGGTGGTATGCCTCAGTTGCTGCTATATAACGACTCGCTGGGCATCCGCGTTGTGGGAATGAATGGCGCCATCATAGGTCGTCGCCAGGGACCGTATGTCCAGTTCTTCCAGCAGCAGATGTACATGTCTGGTGCCCATGCACAGTTGTTGTATAGTCCTGATGCCGGTTGGCGTATCGTTGACAAACATTCATCTAACGGCACAAAGTTGAATGACCACAAATTACAGCCCGATGTGGAGATGTCGCTGAAGAATGGCGATATTGTCATCTTGGCAAATGTGGTGTTAAAAGTCAGTATAAACTAAAGTAATATGTCACATTTTCATATAACTGCTTCAAGCAGAGTAGGTTGTGTAAGAACAAATAATGAAGATATGATTCTGGTTAAGGAATCATTTCTTCGTAATGGTAAGGACCATTATGAGCTTGATACCGATGAGAAAAAAATGCTCATTGCACTCGCCGATGGCATGGGAGGACATAACTGCGGCGAGGTGGCCAGCTCTGATGTGCTCCATAACTTACGCTATTATTTCAGCGACCTCCCCGATAATCTCTCGACAAAAGCTTTTCCTGATGCCATTTATGGTTGGCTGACAAGCATCTGCCGAACCATCGACACAAAGGGACATAGCGACCCTATGTATTTGAACATGGGAACTACGCTGGTGTCATTGGTCTATATTGGTGGCGAGTTCTACTGGATGAATTGTGGCGACAGTCGTTTCTACCGTCTGCATGATGGTGTACTTACCCAGCTCACCACCGATCATTCCCTTAGTCAGATGATGGGCAGTAAAGAGCACTCCAGTTTGATAGTGAACTGTATTGGTGGCGGTTGCAAGGAAAGCTATATCGACATTGAGAAATGTACCGATCAGATTGAGGTGGGCGATGTGTTGCTGCTTTGTAGCGATGGTCTTACCGATATGGTTGACAACGAGACTATCAAGGGACAGCTGGCAGCAGGTTTTGATGCCGATGCCTTGTGTCAATTGGCCGATGATGCCGGTGGCTACGATAATGTCTCAGTTATAGTGATTCACGTAGAAGAATAAAGAATTAATGCCTTTAAGATTACCCGATAAACTGCCCGCGATAGATATTCTGAAGAATGAGAATATCTTTGTGATGGATAACTCGCGGGCCCATGCTCAGGATATACGTCCCTTGCGTATTGTCATCCTGAACTTGATGCCGCTGAAGATTACGACAGAGACCGACTTGGTACGTCTGCTTTCTAACACCCCGCTTCAGTTGGATATCAACTTCATGAAACTGAAGAGTCATACCCCCAAGAATACACCGATAGAGCACATGATGATGTTCTATCGTGATTTTGAGTCCATGCGCAACGAGAAGTTCGATGGTATGATCATCACAGGAGCTCCTGTTGAGACGATGGACTATGAAGAGGTGACCTACTGGGACGAGATTGTAGAGATCTTCAACTGGGCCCGTACTCACGTCACCAGTACGCTTTATATCTGCTGGGCAGCACAGGCTGGACTCTATCATTTCTATGGTGTGCCAAAATATCCATTGCCCAAGAAGATGTTTGGCATCTTCGAACAGCATACCCTCGTACCCAAGATGCCTATCTTCCGAGGTTTCGACGATAGGTTTATGATGCCCCATAGTCGTCATACCGAGATTCGCAAGGAAGATGTGCTAGCTCGCCCTGAGCTGTCGCTCATTGCTGAGTCGGAGGATAGCGGTGTCAGCATCGTGATGGCCCGCAATGGTAGAGAGTTCTTTATCACAGGTCATCTGGAGTATGCACCCAACACCCTCGATAATGAGTATCGTCGTGATGTCGGAGTACGCGATGATGTGGAGCTGCCTCGCAATTATTACCGCAATGATGACCCTTCGCAGTCACCCGTGGTCACGTGGCGTGCTCATGCCAACCTGTTCTACAGCAACTGGATTAACTATTACGTATATCAAGAGACACCTTACGACATCAATAAGATTGAGTAGGGTTTTGTGTTACTGATGCGCATACTGGAACTGCTATCCCCCGCCAAGAACCTGGAGTGTGGTATCGCTGCCATTGATCATGGTGCCGATGCTGTATATATTGGTGCTCCACATTTTGGCGCACGAGCTGCTGTAGGCAATTCTGTCGATGATATCCGTTCCCTCTGTGACTATGCCCATCGTTATGGAGCTAAGGTTTACGTCACTGTCAACACCATCGTCTATGATGATGAGTTGGATGGCGTGCGTCAGCTGCTGCAGCAATTGGCAGAAGCTTGTGTCGATGCTATTTTAGTGCAGGATATGGGCGTTATGCAGATGGCGCAGGAGCTGGGACTTACCGTTCATGCCAGCACCCAGACCGATAACCGCACCCCCGAGAAAGTCCGTTGGCTCAGCACGCTGGGGTTCTCACGAGTGGTGTTAGCACGCGAGCTCTCTGTTGCAGAGATTGCAGATATTCATCGTCAGGTACCCGATACTGACCTCGAGGTCTTTATTCACGGTGCTTTGTGTGTCAGCTATAGTGGTCTCTGCTATGCCTCGCAGTATTGCTTCAACCGAAGTGCCAACCGTGGAGCCTGTGCCCAGTTCTGTCGCATGAAGTTCGACCTGCTCGATGCTGATGGTCAGCAACTTGACAGTCAGCGTTATTTCCTTTCGCTTAAAGATATGAACCAGAGCGAGCACCTTGCCGAACTTATAGAGGCAGGCGCTATGTCGTTTAAGATTGAGGGTCGTCTGAAGGATGTGGCTTATGTCAAGAACGTTACTGCCGCCTACAGCGAACTGCTCAATAGCTATATCGCTGCCCATCCCTTAGAATACCAACGAGCCTCGAAAGGTCGTTGCGCCTATACCTTCAAGCCCGATTTGCGCAAGACGTTCAATCGTGGCTATACCACCTATTTCCTAAAGGGTCGTCAGCCGAATATTGCATCTTTCGATACCCCAAAGGCTATGGGCGAATATGTAGGAACGGTCAAGGAGATTCGAGGCCGTTCATTCAACGTGGCTGGTGTTGCCTCTTTTAGTAATGGCGATGGACTCTGCTTCGTCAACGACCAACGCGAGTTGGAGGGATTCCGTGTGAATAGGGTTGAGGGTAACCGTCTGTTTCCGCTGAAGATGCCTGATAACCTGCGTCCCGGACTTCGTCTCTATCGTAATAATGATCATGAGATGGAGCGACTCTTATCAAAGCCCAGTGCTGAACGAAAGATTCCCGTCACCATGTCGCTTCGTGCCACCGATGATGGTTTCTCATTACAGATGGACGATGCTGTGGTGCGTATTCAGGCCGAACATCAGGAGGCACAGAAAGACCCTCGCGAGAATATCATTCGACAGTTGACCAAGTTGGGTGGAACACCCTATGAGTGTAGTGATGTCGATATCCCCGAGGCCTTCAACTATTTCATTCCCGCGAGCCTCCTCTCTGATATGAGGCGACAAGTTGTGGCTTTACGGGAAACGATGAGTATGAACGGAGCAAACGCCCAGTCTCAACAGAGCAAACGCCCCGTTTCCCCCGTTCAAACCTATCATGTGCCTTATCTCTATAACATCTCCAACCGTCTGGCCCGTGAGTTCTATAAGACACAAGGTGTCAACGTGGGCGAGGCCTTCGAGTTACGTCAGCTTGCCCAGCCTCTCATCATGCAATGCCGCCATTGTCTGCGTTATTCGTTAGGCTTCTGCGTGAAGCATGGTGGACGCCGTCCTGAGTGGAAAGAGCCCCTGTCGTTGCGTCTGGGTGACGGACGCCTGTTCCGTCTTGAGTTCGATTGCCAGCATTGTCAAATGAATGTCTATGCCCATGAATAAGCTGTACACATATCTCATAGGCTTGTTGTTCCTAATGTTCAACAGTTGCTATCATCAGGAGCCGGAAACGTCTGATGCATGGATAGTTACCGAAGAGCAGATGGACTCCATTTCGTTCTATACCACGCACCACTATACTCAGAACTATAACTTCTTCGTGACAGCCGACACGTTGCGTCTTATCGTACAGCAGCCTACAGAATTCCTCAGCGAGATGTGGGTCGATACGATTGCTGTTGTCAACAACGACCGTCTGGTGGTAGCTGACATCATGATGCTATCAACAGATACTATCGACTCGGTATGGGTACAGGTGGCACGCGATCAGGAAACTATTGGATGGGTGCGTGAAAAAGAGATGCTGCCAAACGTGGCTCCCGATAATCCTATCTCCCGCTTCATCGATGCGTTCTCCGATACCCACCTGCTCATCATGCTGGCCTTCTGGGCTGTGGTGGCAGCCATCTATACCATCTGGGCGTTGGCTCGCCGCAATGCCAAGATTGTGCATTTCAACGATATTCCATCGTTCTATCCCACGCTTCTCGCCCTCTTCGTGGCTGCCGCAGCTGTGTTCTACAGCACCATCCAGTTGGTAGCTCCCGACTCGTGGCGCCATTATTACTATCACCCCACACTCAATCCATTTGCCGTTCCCCTCCATCTTGGCATCTTTATCTTCTCTGTGTGGGCCCTCTTGCTGATATCGCTGGCAGCTATCGACGATATCCGTCGTCATCTGCCTTTTGGCGAGACAATCCTTTATCTCTTCGGACTCATGGGTGTTTGCACCATCAACTATGTGGTGTTCAGCATCTCCACATTATATTATATAGGTTATCCCCTGTTGGTTATCTATGTCATCATTGCCGTTCGCCGTTATATCCGTAAGAATCGTGCCAACTATATCTGCGGAAGCTGTGGACAACAATTAACGTATAAGGGCATCTGTCCGCATTGTGGTGCCAATAACATCTGATAGAGTGATGATGGAAGACGTGATGATGACTCAGAATACGGAACTGCGCAACGCCTGGGACTTTGTGGAGCATACAGGGCGTAGCATCTTCCTGACAGGAAAGGCTGGAACGGGTAAGACCACGTTTCTGAAAACCGTTGTGGATCAGAGTAGCAAACGTAATGTGGTGGTGGCCCCAACGGGTGTGGCAGCCATCAATGCTGGCGGCATGACTATCCATTCGTTCTTCCAGCTGCCTTTCTCACCTTTTGTGCCTGGTGCCAAGATAGAGAGTAAGTTCGACTTTGGCAAGGAGAAACGTAAGCTCATTGCCTCGCTTGACCTCCTGATTATCGACGAGATCTCAATGGTGCGCAGCGACCTGCTTGATGCCATCGACAGCATCCTGCGACGCTTTCGCGACCGCTACAAGCCCTTTGGTGGCGTGCAACTGTTGATGATTGGTGACCTACAGCAATTGACGCCAGTGGTGACCCCTGATGACGAAAGGATGCTGAAACCCTATTACGACACACCTTATTTCTTCGGTTCAAAGGCACTTTCAGAGATTGACTATGTAACGATACAGCTGGAGAAGGTCTATCGCCAGCAGGACGATACTTTCCTCTCGCTGCTGAACCATATCCGTGAGGGACAGCCTACAGCCGCCGACCTCACCTTGCTGAACTCCCGCTATAAGCCCGTCTTCCTGCCCAAGCCCGAAGAGGGTTATATCCGTCTGACTACCCACAACCAGATGGCTAATAACTATAACGAGACGGAGTTGCAGAAGTTATCAGGACGTGCAGTCAACTATCAGGCCAAGATTGAAGGAACATTTCCTGAGTATTCCTATCCTACGGCAGAGACGTTGACGCTGAAGGTAGGTGCGCAGGTGATGTTTGTGAAGAACGACCCTTCAAACGAGCACCGCTATTATAATGGTCGCATAGGACATGTGACATTGGCTGAACCCACCCGTCTTATGGTGTATTGTCCTGGCGACGCTGATGCCATCGAGGTAGTGCCTTTAGAGTGGGAGAATGCCCGCTATACTTTGAACGACGAGACCCGCGAGATAGAGACCGAGGTGCTGGGCAAGTTCTCGCAGCTGCCTCTACGACTGGCATGGGCTATCACCATCCACAAGAGTCAGGGACTCACCTTCGAACATGCTATCATTGACGCCAGCCTGTCGTTTGCCCCTGGTCAGGTATATGTGGCTCTGAGCCGCTGTAAGACTTTGGAAGGTATGGTGCTGGCCTCGCAGATTCCGCCTCATGCCATCATCAATGATGAACGTGTCGATTCCTATATCTCGCATCAGGAAGAGGCTGCGCAGCGTAGCATCGACCAGTTGCCTACGCTCAAGGATGAGTATTACCGTTACCTGTTGATGGAGCTCTTCGACTTCAAGGATATCCTCTACCGTGAGGAGTACTTGGGACGCATCATCATCGAGTTCTTCTATCGCAGTCATACCGATATTGCTGAGTTGCACAAGCGTGCGTTGGAGGATTACAAACAGAAGATGATTGTGGTGGCCGATAAATGGCGTGCGATGATTCAGCAGATGACCATCGACGCGCTACACGAAGAGGAATTCCTGGAACGTGTGAAACGTAGTGCGGCTTATTTCGAGCAGACGCTCGACAAGGTACTGACGAAGCCTTTGTCGTTGGTGCCAGATATCAAGTCACAGAACAAACTAGCGATGAAACGACTTACGGAGAACTATACCGATTTGCGACAGGCTTGGCTCTCACGCCGCTATCTGTTGCAGCAGTTGTCAGAGCGCACCTTCACCATTGCCGACTATCTGCGTCAGAAGCAACACTCGCTGCTTGATGCAATGGATGAGCAGACGCTGAAGAAAAAGAAGAGAAAAAGTGGAAAGAGGAAAGTGTAAAGTGGAAAGAGGAAGGCTGCGAGTAAGCGAGAGGAGAGCTAAGCTCGCTTAAGCTCTCCCGAGCGTGAGCAGACTAGACCGTAGGTCAAAGAGGATAGTTAATAGGCAAATTATAAAAAGATATAAACAATGGGATTTTGGAAAACGTTTTTCGGTGGTGAGGAAGCAACACCCGAGGAAGAGAAGAAGAATGCAGATGCCAAAAACTTCGACCTGATGAAATATGACGGTGTGAAGGCTATGCGCATGGGACAGCTTGAATATGCAGAGCGATGCTTCAACGAGGCATTGAAAATACAGGACGATATGGAGGTGCACGACTATCTGTCGCAGACGCTCACCCGTCTTGGTAATCTGGAAGGTGCGCTGCAAGAGCTGCTGACAATGGCCCGTGTGGCCCCCGATAATATAGCAGTGCTAATGCAGGGTGCTCATGTGGCTTATATGCTTGAGAACTACGAGCAGATGAAGACGCTGTGCGAACAGGCCCTCGCTCTTGACGGTGAGAATGCGTTGGCTAACTATCAGATGGCACAGGCCGTGATGGGACAGGGTGATACGATTAGTGGTATTGCCTATCTGACTAAGGCCATCACGCTGAGCGAAGAGCTGGCCGATGCCCGTCTGCTGCGAGCTAAGACGTTGCTGGCTATGGGCGATGTGAAGGGCGCCGGCGAGGATGTGGACTGGCTGATGGCGCATACTGACGAAGAGGAAGACGTGTTGCTGATGGCTGCCCGTGTGGCTTGTGCCAAGGGACAGACTGAAGAGGCTATCAACATATATAATAAGGTGACAGAACTGAATCCCTTCCAGTTGGATGCCTATCGCGAACGTGGCAAGCTCAAGTTCGAGTTAGGCGACAAACAAGGTGCTGAAGAGGAGATGCAGAAGTTGCTCGAGATGAACCCCGACGAGATGGCCAATGTTAGTGGCGATTATACTGCAGAAGGGGTGGAACAAGCCGTGAAACGGGCCTACTCGAACATGAATCCGTTTGGTATTTGAAATTTTTTGCCAAATTATTTGCGTAATTCGGAGAATTGTTATAAATTTGCACCCGAAAATAACAAACAGTAACAAAAATGACTAAATTTAACGCATACTTCTACTTTTATTATTACTTTACAAGCAATTGTGAAGCGGGTAGTCGTATGTAAATTTAAAGTTGAAAATTGAAAGTTGAAAATTAAATAAGGCCCCGCTTCACGAAGAGTGATAGTGGGGCTTTCTTTTAAGTAAAGAGTAAAGATGAAGAGAATTGCGATACAAGGAGAGATAGGTTCGTTCCACGACATTGCTGCACATCAGTATTTCAAGGGCGAACAGTTGCAGCTTATCTGCTGTCAGACCTTCGAGCAGGTATACGACAGCATACAGCAGGACCCTACCGTCATTGGTATGGCCGCCATTGAGAATACCATCGCAGGCTCGCTGCTACATAACTACGAGTTGCTTCGCGACAGCGGTACGACGGTGGTTGGTGAGCATAAGTTGCATATCACCCACTGCATCTGTTGTCTGCCCGACGATGACTGGGACACCATTACCGAGGTGCACTCACATCCTGTGGCCCTGATGCAGACACGTCATTACCTGGAGCGCCATCCTAATCTGCGCATTGTGGAAGGCGACGATACTGCCGGCTCTGCCAAGATGATTGCCGAGGGTCAGCACAAAGGGTGGGCCGCCATCTGTCATGCAGAGGCTGCTAAGCTCTATGGTCTGAAGGTGTTGGAGGACGGCATCGAGGACAACAAGCACAATTTTACGCGATTCCTCGTCTGCTCTACTCCACAGAAAGCCGACATGCTGCGCCCGTTGGTCGAGACCAACAAGTCGAGCATCGTCTTTGCGCTGCCTCACGAAGAGGGATCATTGTCGGCCATCCTCGCCATCTTGTCGTTTTACAAGATTAACCTCACCAAGATTCAGTCGCTGCCCATCATCGGTAGAGAGTGGGAGTATCTGTTCTATGTCGATGTGACCTACAACGACCTCACCCGTTATCGTCAGGCTGTGGATGCAATCATCCCATTGACCAAGGAACTGAAGATATTGGGAGAGTATAAGGCGAATTGAGAATTGAAAATTGAGAATTGAGAATTATGATACAACCAGCAGAAAGATTAAGTTTAGTACAGGAGTACTACTTCAGCCGCAAACTGAAGGAAGTGGCCCAGCTCAACGCCGAGGGCAAGGATATTATCTCGTTAGCCATTGGCAGTCCTGATATGCCGCCGTCGAAGCAAACCATCGACAAGCTTTGTGAGGTGGCCCAGCAGCCCAACGCCCACGGCTATCAGCCCACACAGGGCACACCTGAATTGCGCGAGGCTATGTCAGCCTTCTACAAGCGTTGGTACGGTGTAGACCTCGACGCCAAGAGCGAGGTGCTGCCCTTGATTGGTTCTAAGGAAGGTATCCTTCACGTGACGCTGGCTTTCGTAAATCCTGGCGATGAGGTGCTGGTGCCCAATCCCGGCTATCCTACCTACACTTCGCTGTCGAAGATTCTTGGTGCCAAGATAGTGAACTACGACCTGCGCGAGGATAATGGCTGGCAGCCCGACTTCGATGAGTTGGAGAAGATGGACCTGAGCAAGGTGAAACTGATGTGGACCAACTATCCCAACATGCCCACAGGTGGTCGTGCTCAGATGGCGACCTACGAGCGCTTGGTGAAGTTCGCTAAAGACCACGACATCGTGGTGGTGAACGACAACCCCTACAGCTTCATCCTGAGCGAGGAACATCTCAGCATTCTGCAGGTTCCTGGTGCCAAAGACTGCTGCATTGAGTTCAACTCTATGTCGAAGAGTCACAACATGCCTGGTTGGCGAGTGGGTCTCTGCGCCTCCAACCTACAGTTTATTCAGTGGATTCTCAAGGTGCAGTCGAATATTGAGAGTGGCACCTTCCGCGGCATCCAGCTGGCTGCTGCCGAGGCCTATAAGAATGACGAGACCTGGCATCGTGAATACAATATTGAGACCTATGCCCGTCGTCGCCAGTGGGCCGAGAAGATTATGGATGTGCTGGGTTGTACCTATGATAAGAACCAGGTGGGTATGTTCCTTTGGGGTAAGATTCCTGCCGATATCAAGAACGTGGAAGACCTCACCGAGCGTGTACTCCACGAGGCTCGTGTCTTCATCACCCCAGGTTTCATCTTTGGCTCGAATGGCGAAAGATACATCAGAATATCCCTTTGCGCCAAGGAGGAAAAAATCAAGCAAGCCCTCGAACGCATTGAGCAAATCGTAAAATAGTGAAATAGTAAAATAGAAAAATATAGTTATGAGTTTAGAATTAGCACCATTGAATTTGCCGAGCGACAATGAACGTCCGTTCGTGATAGCCGGCCCATGCTCTGCCGAGAGTGAAGAGCAAGTGATGACCACCGCCAAGCAGCTGGCCATGAAAGGCTGCCATAACTTCCGTGCAGGTGTGTGGAAGCCCCGTACCAAACCCGGTGGCTTTGAAGGTCACGGTGAGCCCGCCCTGCAGTGGATGAAGCAGGTGAAGCAGGAAACGAAGATGCTGGTGGCTACTGAGGTGGCTACGCCCGAGCATGTAGAACTGGCCCTGAAATACGATATCGACATTCTGTGGGTAGGTGCCCGCACGTCGGCTAACCCCTTTGCTATGCAGGCTCTGGCCGACTCGCTGAAGGGTGTCGATGTGCCTGTCTTCGTGAAGAACCCCGTCAACCCCGACCTGGAGCTGTGGATTGGTGCCTTGGAGCGCATCAACGGCGCCGGCATCAAGCGTCTGGGTGCCATCCATCGCGGCTTCTCGTCTTACGACAACAAGATCTACCGCAACACCCCCATGTGGCAGATTCCTATCGAGCTGCATCGCCGCATACCCGACCTGCCCATCATCAGCGACCCCAGCCATATTGGTGGACGTCGTGAGCTGATCGCCCCGCTGTGTCAGCAGGCTATGGACCTGGGCTTCGACGGTCTTATCATCGAGAGCCACTGCGACCCCGACAAGGCTTGGAGTGATGCTAAGCAGCAAGTGACGCCTGATGTGCTCGACTATATCCTCTCGCTGCTGGTCATCCGCGACGAGAATACCACCACCGAGGGCATCCAGCAGTTGCGTAAGCAGATTGACGAGTTGGACAACCAGATCATGGATATCCTGACTAAGCGTATGCGTGTATGTCGTGAGATTGGTCAGTACAAGAAGGAGCACAACATGACGGTGCTGCAGACCTCGCGCTATAATGAGATTCTGTCTAAGCGTGGTGCCCAGGGCTCGCTCTGTGGTATGTCGCCCGATTTCGTGGCCCACGTCTTCGAGAGCATTCACGAAGAAAGTGTTCGTCAGCAGATAGAGATCATCAATAAATGAGTTTTTTTGAAACGAATTAGAATAATTGGAATAATTAATTCACGAATGAGAATAAAAAAATATTATTCGTTATAATTCGTTTTAATTATTCTAATTCGTTTCTTAATATAAAGATAGTATATGAAAATATTAGTGATGGGAGCAGGCAAGATGGGAAGCTTCTTCATCGACCTGCTGAGCTTTGACCACGAGGTGGCTGTGTTCGAACGCGACGCCAAGCGTATGCGCTTCACCTACAACTGCCAGCGGTTTACTACATATGAGGAAATCAAGGCCTTTAAGCCCGAGTTGCTGATTAATGCTGTGACGCTGAAATATACCATTCCTGTATTTAAGGATGTGATACCTTACCTGCCTAAGGAGTGTATCATCAGCGACATCGCCAGCGTAAAAACCGACTTGAAAGAGTTTTACGAGCAGACGGGTATGCGTTATGTATCCACACACCCCATGTTCGGTCCGACGTTTGCCAACCTGCAGCAACTCTCCGAGGAGAATGCCATCATCATCAGCGAGGGCGACTATATGGGTCGCATCTTCTTCAAGGACCTCTACCAGAAGCTGGG
>Ga0310786_10002250_pt1 | contig 29841 bp, 23 predicted proteins | sample AusTroGonzalo_MG_FD_203881 | JGI IMG/M metagenome (GOLD analysis project Ga0310786, IMG submission 203881) | Bovine rumen microbial communities from tropical cattle in Woodstock, Queensland, Australia - Gonzalo_03 (v2) (version 2) | ecosystem: Host-associated > Mammals > Digestive system >...
AGTATGTCGACTACTACAACAACAAACGAATCAAACTACGGTTAAACGGTCTGAGCCCGGTACAATACCGAACTCAGAACATGTAAATATCTATTATTAACCGTCCAACTTTTGGGGTGCACATCACACGCTCGGGGGCTTGTGCACCCCCGCACGAGGGTAGGGGGCGGGGCCCGCTGGCTGGCCGTTCACGTAGTGGACGAGCCAGACAGTGGGAGGGGCCGGAATGGAGTGCGAAGCGCGTAATGGAGTCCCCCGAGCGTGTCTTCCCGTCCACCTCTGTCGCAGGTAACGCCATAAAGTGTAGCAGGTCTGATAATAAAGCGTTGCAGGTCTGCAAAAATTGGCCGACTTGAAACGCTATATGCTATGATTGGCCGATTTGCGTTGCAGGTGTCCATCCAAAACGCGGACCTGCTACACTTTGAAGCATGACCGGCGACGTCAATCCGCAAAAAAGAGACCGACCAAGTCATATATAGGCTTCTTAGTCAGTCCCCTTGACGGTAAGCCCTTGTAAACAATGTCAACCAAACTCCGGAAAGATACCCTGCTGCAGACCCTTTGGCATTTTGGCAAACCTCACTGTGATTTGTTGCAGGTCACAGGCCTTTCTGTTGCTGGTCCATCGCTATTTCGTTCCCGGTCCGTTCTTTCGGCCGGGACCGGAAACGGAAAACGGCCACTCAGAGCCCATGGTGTTGCAGGTCAGAAGTTTTTTGCAGACCTGCAACACTTTGGCTAGGGACCTGAAACGCTTGAGGCAAGGTTAATGCGACTTTTGGTGTTATGGCCCGTTAATTATCCATCAGCGCATAATTCCTGAATCATTAGGAGAAAGGGCCCTTTCTGACAACAAGGCCGATACCAGTTCACGGGACATCTGGAGGCATCGGGCCAATTGGTGGATGGTGGTGCGATATGCCCGGTACAAGTAAGGCAGCAAGCGGGCTTTTTGCTCCGGGGTCAACTCGGGAATGGTCTTCTGATACCATTTTTGAGCCAGGCGGGCGATAATCGTCAGCATCTCGGTGTCTTTCTGTCTAACTCGGCCATTCTGAACAAGCATCTGCTGCATTTCGGCCGTATTCACCGCTCCGATGGTTTTTAGGAAAAAGGCTTGATCATTGTTGAAGGCACTCTCCAAATACTGATAGTCACAGGCGCTGGCGGGTTCCAGCCCCCCGTCGATATTCACCCACCAGGGAACACTGGACAAATCTTCATGAGTATGAAAGAGCGCATTACGCTCACGTCTTGTCAATTTTGCCACCTGCCGAATTCCGGCCCGACATCGGCCTCCAACAAAGTACCCCCGATAGGAAGACCATTCATAATCTTCTACACGCGAATGGGCATCTACGGCGTTCCTTGGAATATATGCCAAGGCATTGCGGACATACCAATCAGAATCCAAATACTGAACATTAACATCAGAGCGCGACAGAATGGAAGTTTCCTTATATTTCCAGCTAAGATATTGAGAATGACGTTTTTTGATTAGCTCACCCACATCTATAGCCTTCTGCATGTCGGTTGCCAAAACACCGGCATGTCCATGGTTTGACATGGCAATTTCGGCAATCACAATGCAATTATTGCGATATGCACTAATGTAGAAGGACTTCTCCAGGTGGTCATAGTCCTCGTCGTCCCGACATAAAAGCGTCGACTCCATCCCTTCTAAGCTGATGTGAAAGGGGTAGACCTTCCGAACATTCCCGTCCGGAAGGGGTCGTGTTACAACTCTCTGAAACGCCATATCAATTGAATGTCATGCTGTCGTTTTTTGGATTGTTTATCATCCCCATCAACGAGATGCCATCACCCACTATCGGCCGAATCATCTTCGATGGGTCATAGCCATACGGTTTTTTCAAGCTGGAGGAATAGTGTTCATAATGAGGGATATAATCGAACATCATCGTACTCCATAATTGTTCTGCCTGATCATAAGGCTCGGCACAGGCTATCATCTCAGCCATAGATAAATATCGGATAGCCTTACTAGGATTCAAGTTTTTATTTCTCCAGAGTTCTTGAACCATGTCTCGTATAAGCTTACGGTTCCATTGATCATTTTCTTTTGCGTGTTTTTTCAAATCTTTCGGAGGATTTTCACGGCTGTCGGGAAAAACAAAATCAGTACTGAAGTGCAAAACGCCTTCTTCGTCCATTAGGACTTCAAGAAATTTTTTCATATTGTACAATTTATGTTTAGAAAAATGGTTATTCCAGCAAGAGAATAACGAGAGGCGAATACCCTCAATTTGGCTAGAAGGCCAAGACAAACATAGAAACAAAAAAAGCCCCTGTCAAGAGGCTGTTGAAAAAATGTGTTGTATTAGAAGTATTATTGTCTGTTTTTTATGATTTATTTGCATACTGCATATCAGTTTAGTGGCGAATCAAGTTTACAAGAAAGCATCTTACCAGTGCGAATGCTGGTATCATTCCTTTTGCTGCAGACCCTTAGGCATTTTGGCAAACCACACTGTGATCTGTTGCAGGTCACCGGCCTTTCTGCTCCTGGTCCATCGTTATTTCGTTCCCGGTCCGTTCTTTCGGCCGGGACCGGAAACGGAAAACGGCCACTCAGAGCCCATGGTGTTGCAGGTCAGAAGTTTTTTGCAGACCTGCAACATTTTGGCCAGGGACCGGAAACGCTTTGCAGCGTGACCTGCGATGCCAAGCACAATTTTGTGGGACGGGAAGGCACGCTCGGGGGCTTGTGCACCCCCGAGCGTGTCTTCCCGTCTCACCTCCTACACATCAATACAAAAAAGAGAGTGACCTAAGTCAACTTGACTTTTGGTCACCCTCTTAAGCAATCATCGACAGAATTAGTCGGCCAGGGAGAAGCGCTTGAAAGCAATGACTTTGGCTTCCGGGTCTACGGCCTTGAGGGCGGCAGCCACGGTGGATTTGTCGTCGCTGAGCTGATACTCCTGCTCCATGAGGGTGTTTTCCTTCAGGAACTTCTGGATGCGGCCCTTCACGATGCCTTCGATCATCTGAACCTTCTGCTCCAGGGAGGCGAGGGTTTCGGCGCCAATCTTGGCAATGATTTCACGGGCCTGCTGAGCTTGCTCGGAGGTGAGCCAACCCTTGGCGGTGTTGGACTCGATGTGGTCTTCGCTGTCTACGTGGGCGGGGTTGATGCCGGCCTTCTTGAGAGCGTTGTCCACGGACTTCTGCACTTGCTCGTCCTTGGTCTTCTGGATGGCAACGGTCCTTTCGGACTCAATTACCTCGGCCGGAACGGAAGCGGCATCCACGGCCACGGGGTTCATGGAAGCCACCTGCATGGCAATACCACGGGCAATTTCGGTGGGAACCACCTTGTTGAAAGCCACAATGGCGCCCAGTTTGCCGTTGAAGTGCACATACTCGCTTACGAACGGGGCCTCGAGGGCGCCGTAGTAGGCCAGAACGTGTTTTTCGCCGGTTTTACCAGCCTGGTTGGTGATGTTTTCGTCCAGGGTGTAACCGTCGGCGGCCTTCACAGCCTTAAGGTCTTCAAGGCTGGCAGGGAACTGTGCAATAGCCGCATCGGCGATGGAAGCAGCGAGGGTTTTGAAGTCTGGGGTGGCGGCCACAAAGTCGGTTTCGCAGCCCAGGCAAACCAGAATGGCCTTACCGCCGTTTATACGGCTGAGCACGGCACCCTGGGTGGTCTCGTTGTCTCCGCGTTTGGCAAGCGTAGATTTACCTTTTTCGCGAAGTATTTCCACGGCACGTTTGAAATCGCCGGCGGCTTCTTCCAGAGCCTTCTTGCAATCCATCATGCCGGCGCTGGTCATGTCACGCAGTTTCTTGATATCTGCTAATGCAATAGCCATAGTTCTTTTTGCTTTAACGGTTAATTACTCTGCGGCAGGGGTCTCGGCGGCTTCGGGGGCGGCGGGAGCTTCGGCTTCCACTTCTACCTTGGCAGCAGCGCTGCGGCGGGGACGGAGCTTCTTGGCGGGAGCTTCTTCGGCTGCGGGAGCAGCGGCGGGAGCTTCGGCCTCTTCCTTCTCCTTGGCCAGCTTGCGCTCTTCCAGGCCTTCGGCGATAGCCTTGCACATCACATCCATGATGAGCTCGATGGACTTCGTAGCGTCGTCGTTCGCGGGAATCACATAATCAATCGGGGTGGGATCGCAACATGTGTCAACCATAGCGATAACCGGGATGTTCAGACGAACGGCCTCCTTCACGGCATTGGCCTCTTTCTGGACGTCTACTACGAAGAGGGCGCTGGGCAGACGGGACATGTCGCGGATGGAACCGAGGTTCTTCTCCAGTTTGGCCCGCTGACGCTCTACCTGCAGACGCTCACGCTTTGCGAGCTTCTCGAAGGTGCCATCTTCTTTCATCTTGTCGATGGTGTTCATTTTCTTCACGGCCTTGCGAATGGTGGGGAAGTTGGTGAGCATTCCACCGGGCCAACGCTCGGTCACGGAAGGCATATTGACCTCGAGGGCCTTGGCGGCCACGACGTCTTTAGCCTGTTTTTTGGTGGCAACGAAGAGGACCTTGCGGCCGCTGCGGGCCATTTCTTTGAGGACCTCTGCTGCCTCGTCAATTTTGACGACGGTCTTGTGCAGGTCGATGATGTGGATGCCGTTCTTCTGGTCGAAGATATACGGAGCCATCTTGGGATTCCACTTGCGGGCCAGGTGGCCGAAGTGTGTGCCTGCATCAAGCAATTCCTGAAAATTTGTTCTTGACATGGGTTTGTTCTGTTTTTTAACTCATTCATCAATCCGAAGTAGCAGTCCTTGACTGGTCTCCGGGATTTTTTCGCAGCCGGGCAATCCTTCTTGTAGCCTGGGAAGATTCTCATCCTCACCGGGATCTCAGGATTTGATAGTACCCGAGCTGTGCCGACGTAAATTGTTCCAGTATTAACGTTTGCTGAACTGGAAGCGACGACGTGCGCCAGGCTGACCGGGCTTCTTGCGCTCGACTTCGCGAGCGTCGCGGGTGAGAAGACCAGCGGCCTTGAGGGTAGAGCGGTAGGCCTCTTTATCTACCTCGCACAGTGCGCGAGCGATGCCAAGGCGAACGGCCTCTGCCTGACCTTTGGTGCCACCACCTACGAGGGTGACCTTGATGTCAAACTGACCTGCAGTGCCGGTTACCTCGAGGGCCTGGTTGGCGATGTACTGGAGGGTTCCCTCCTTGAAGTACTCTTCCATGGGGCGGTCGTTGATGACGAACTTGCCCGTTCCGGCGGCTACATAAACACGAGCGACAGCCTCTTTACGTCTTCCAAGGGCGTGTTTTTGTTCCATGTGCTCTGTTTAGATTTCGTTAAACTTGATGGTTTTGGGGTTCTGTGCCTGCTGCTTGTGCTCCGGGCCTGCATAGATGTACAGGTTGTTGATGAGCTTGCTTCCCAGACGGGTCTTGGGCAGCATACCGCGCACAGACATGCGGATGAGTTCCTCGGGTCTTGAGGCAAGGATGGCCTTGGGAGTGGTGAAGCGCTGGCCACCGGGATAGCCGGTGTAGCGGGTGTAAACGCGGTCGGTCATCTTTTTGCCGGTGAGACGAATCTTTTCGGCGTTCACGATGATGACGTTGTCACCACAGTCCACGTGCGGGGTGTAGCCGGGCTTGTTCTTGCCACGCAGCACCAGGGCTACGCGGGAAGCCAGGCGACCAAGCACAAGGTCGGTTGCATCAATGACGAGCCACTCTTTCTTTACAGTTGCCGCATTGAGGGAAACTGTTTTGTAGCTAAGTGTGTCCACTGTCTTGATTATTAATGGTTTAACATAAAAGTTGCGATCCCCCCATAATTAGAGGGACCGCAAAGGTAGCAATTATTTAGCAGAAAACCAAATAAATCAGAAGGGCAGGGTGCCGTTAATCCAGCTCAGCGTACCGTTGGAGGTAATGTCGTATTCTTCGGTAGCGCCGTGGTCGGCAATAGTGCTTCCGCTGCCTTCGGTAAAGTTCCAGGCTGCCAGCAGGTTATAGCCCTCGTCGCTGGGAGCCGCCACGTTCATGTTGGCCGAAATTTCATCGGCCGTACGGGCCACATCCCAAACGCGGAGGTAGGCCATGGAACCCAGGAAGTTGCGCTTGGCCTGACCGGCTGCGCCGATGATGAAGGAGAACGGCAGATCCCACTGGGCGCCAAGGCCGTTGAGTTCAATGGCATGGTCTTCGGCATTGCCGGTAGCCACCTCTACGCCGTCTACATACAGACGGGCCTTTTCGGAACGCTTGTAGGTAGCTGCAATATGGTGCCACTCATTGGTTTGCATACTGGTAGAATAGACAATATTGCTCTCCTCGTACTCGTTCTTGTCGGTGCGTTTTTTACCGCCATAGACCAGATGCAGCTTGTCTCCTTCGTAACGCAGGAGGAAGATGCCTTCGGTTCCCCAGAGGACGCGGATACCGTCTCCGCCGCCGGTGAGGGAAGAAGGATTGAACCAGCCTTCCAGGGTGAGCTCGTCCTGCACGGCATCCGTGCTGTCGAAGGTATTCTGCAGGTACTGACCCTCGGCGTCAAAGCTCACAATGGTGGTCTCGTCACCGCTGGGCTGGTCGCCGCCGGGCTGGTCGCCTCCGGGCTGGTCGCCGCCTTCGGTGTCAATGATGGCATAGTCGCCGGAGAAATCGCCGCTATCGGTAAAGCCAAGAATCACGATGTACCGGCCATCACCGTCCCAGGACTGGAACTCGGCAGGCACAGAGCTCTGAATATAGTAAGTGTATACGCCTTCGGCCAATGCACAGAGCGTGCCCTTGAGCGTAGCTCCTGCAGGCTTATCGTTGGTAACCAGAGCATAGAATCTGGGGGCGGTGCAGGCCGTAACGTTAATGTTCACAACGGTCCAGCCCCATTGCTCGGCAACCGTCTTGCTGGCAGCCCACTCAGAGGAATGATCGGTAAGGACTACATCATTTCCTGTCACGGTTACGTGAATGGAAGCCTCGATGTCATTGAAGGTGGCAATAATATCGGCCTCACCCTGGGCAACGGCAGTGACCGTATAGTAATTGCTGTAGTACACGCTGAGCTTCACCACCGACTCGTCGCTGGACTTGAAGGAAATGCTGCCTGTGTCGGTGCAGTCTTCCGGGAGAAGCTTGGCGCTGAAGGGACTCATGGTCTTACCTTCCCTAAGGGTAATTTCGGTAATAGGAGTATCGCTCCATCCCGTGGTAAACTGAATGCCGGTAGCATGCACGGGATCGGGGGTACGGCCCTCGAAGCTATAAACAGCGTATTCACCGGTGAATTCGCATTCGGCGTCAAAGCCCAGCACGTAGGCCACGGCAGCGCCCATGTCGCTGTAGTTTACCGTCTGGGATTCTCCGCTTGCAAACAGGGACGAAGGATCCTCGCCGGCATCTTTCTTCTCTTCTACGGCCGTATAAACGTCGTTGGAAATCTCCTCTACGGAAGTGAATTTGTCGGCCGATACCACCTTGAAGTAGTGCCGCTCGGCGTCGCAGGCCGACAGGACCACCTCTACATGGGAGCCGGTGATGGTGCCGCTCCAGTTCTTGTCCCACTTGGGCGTATCGGTAAAGGTCCAGGCTTCGCTGCGGTCTACGAGTTTAATCTTGTCGGCCACGGTCACTTTCACTTCGGCCGAAATTTCTCCCTGCCGCACGGTAACGATGGCTTCGCCCATACCCACGGCCTTAATAAAGCCATAGCTCACAACGGCCACAGCCTCGTCGGAGCTGGTCCATTCGAAAGCGGGTTTATCGGTGGTACCAGCTTGGCCTTCCTCGCTGCCGTCGGGCAGCAGGTTGGCACGCACCTGGGTGGCGCGGCCCACCAGCAGGCTCACCTCGGTTTTGTTAAGGGCGATGGCAGTAGCCGGCACCCGTTCGGAGTACACATTCACGATAGCGGTAACCGACTTGCCCTGGGCACTGGCCTTAATCATGGCAATACCGGTTCCTACAGCTTTCACATGGCCGCTGGCATCGACGCTGGCCACTTCTGTGTTGGAGGTAGTCCATTCTACGCTGCTTACTGCGGCATTGGAGGGAAGGTAGGCCACAGAAAGGCTTAGCTCCTCGCCAATGACCACGTAGCTGGTCTTGGGGCTGATTTCCAGTCCCTGCAGCTCTTCTTCCTGCACCTGAGGCATGGGCAGCGGGTTGCTGCTCTCCTGCTCACTCTTGTTACAGGAAAAGACCGTCATCATTGCCACAGCAGAAATGGCAAAAACGGAAAATATCTTTTTCATATAATTATTAGTTTCTTAAAGGGTTCCTTTGATTTGAAGCGGTTTCACGGGCGCTCCGTCCACAATGATTTGCAAAGATTCCAGCACCTGGCTTCCGCGTTTTTTCCACAGGGCGTTGTACTGTCCCCGAAGGTCTGCGCGGCTGTGCGGGCCAATGGTAGCGGGCGCATACAGCTTTACTCTCTTGGGGCCTTTCACTTCCAGGGTTATTTCCCTGTCGGTGTTGTTGTACAGCGGAATGGAAAACTCGTAGTCGCCAAAATGGTCCAGGGAGAGGCGGTTTACTGCCGTGTCGGTCCTGAGGCCCTGCCCCAGGTCTTCGGCATAGCGAATCTGTCCTTCGCTTTGATCCCGCAGCACATAGGCTTTGGCCGACACCGAACTTAGCAGGGTCTGGCTGCCGTCCGACGTAACCACGGTAAGGTGGCGGTCCTGGTCTCCGTACAGGGAGTGCGGGTCCAGTACAGCCGTGAGCACGGCCTTGGCACCGGGAGCCAGCACACGGGTGCTCACCTCGCCGGTGAAGCAGCCGCAGGTAGAGTGCACCTCCAGTACCGAAACTGTTTTGCCGGAAACATTCTCAAACGGATAACGGAGCGTAATGGCGCCGCCGTCAAAGCGTACCGTATCTACAGACTGTTCCGCGTTCTGGAAGCGAATCAGCCCGCTCCCCTGGGCCCCGGCCTGCAAGCACAGGCCAAGGCTCAGAAGCACAGCGGTGATGATACGGGTCTTTTCCATTATTCGGGGCAACGGATATTGGCTTCGGTGTAGGTAACACTCCCGTGGGCATAGCCATCGAAACCGTTTCCGGTGAGGTCTTTTCCACGGTTATCGGCATCCAGCTTCCAGTATCCAAGGAGTTTGTTCTCCCTGGCTTCCTTCACGGGATCGGCAATGGAGCACTGACCATTTACCAGTTCGGTGGGAGAGAGCAGACGGCCCCATACGCGGGCTTCGCTCACTTGTCCGTTCAGGTAACGGCCTTTTTCCGACATACCCACTGCAAACTTGGAATTGTACACCTTACCCAGGTTGATTCCCTTTCCGCCCATGGGGGTGGAGCTGTCCAGTTCTCCGTTCACATACAGGTCGCAGGTTTGCTTCACACCGTCGGCCACCACGGCAATGTGGTACCACTTGTCGGTATCGAAGTGAGCCTTGGAGGTAATGGAAACGCCCTGGCCGGCCAGTTGGAGCTGATTCTTGTCGCAGGACACGTCGCCAAAGCGAAGCAGGAAGTTCTCCTCTACGCCGATGAGGGAAGAAATGAAGGGGTTGGAATTGCACCATTCGTTCACTTTCACGCGAATCTCCATGGTGCACACCTCCAGCTGCAGACGGGGATCGCTCACTGTGCTGGGCATCTCGAAGTAGGAGCTGCCGGGCAGATTGGCGGCCGATGCATACACGTAACCGCGAATGACCAGGAAAGCGTATTCCTGACCGGGAACGGTCTTCATGTCGCCGGCGCCGGTAATCTTGAGCGGCAGGCAGTAGATGACACCGTTCTTGAAACCGTCTATGTTCACCATCACGGAAACGGGCTCGGAGACGGCCTTTCCGGCCTTAATCACGGCCTTGTTGTCTACCAGTGTGTAGTTGGACTGGGGCAGGAACCAGTAGTTGGTACCCTGGGACTTGTTAAAAGCGCCCAGCACAGCCGTGTCGCGCACCGGCTCAAAGTTCACGGTAACGTCCTGGGGCACCTTCACAGAAGAAGCAATGCCGAAGGTGACGGGGCCCGATTCCTCCAGGAACGCAGACATCTCGAAGCTGGAGTTTGCCTGGAAGGCCACAATGCCCTTCTCGTAGAGCCCCTCGGAATAGAGGATGCTCTTCTGGCAGGAAGCCAGCATGGCAAGGGCGGCCAAAGCTATAAAGAGTTTTTTCATAATCGTCACAGTATTTTATTCGGCTGCGGCCTCGCCGCTGTAATAGTTAACCTTGGACTGAGCACGAATGCCCATGATGTGGTGCTGGTAGCGCAGCTTCTTTCCTTTCTCGGCGCCTTCGGCCTCCAGACGCCAGTCGCGCTGGCCGTGGAAGGAGGCAAAACCGCCCTTGTGGCCATACTGCTGGCCGCAGGTGGAAGGCTGGAACGAAGCCATCTGCTCCAGGTTGTTGCAACCCTCGCTGTAGGTGTCGCCCACGTTCTCGGTCACAATGACCTGACAGGGCATCCAACCGGCTTCCGGATTCAGGTTGCTGCCAAAGTCGCTTTGCGTAGCAGGGCTGGCGCCACCAATGCTGCCGTATTTCTGATAGACCCAGAAATTGCACAGTGGGGCCCAGGAGCTGCTGCCCACGCCGGAGTTCTTGTCAATGATGAACAGGGTTTCGGGATTAACCGACTTGGGGCCGATGAACTGGGACAGATACTCTACAAAAGTATTGAAGCAGGTACCATCGTTGAAGGGGTCGTTGGAGCCCATGGGCTCGTAGTCCAGGTCGTAGCCATCCAGACCGTAACGTTCAATCTCGTCCAGGATGGGCTTGGCGGCATAAACCACCCACTCGGGATAGGTGCCGTCGTCATTTTTGGTCTTGTGGGCGGAAGCATCGGCCCAGGCGGCAGAAGCACCCGCGGCGCGGGCGGCCTCTTCCAGTTCCTGCTCGGTCATCTTTCCGCTCACTACCTTGCCCATGTTGTCGTACTTATACTGGTTGTAGGCGTTCATGAAGGAAGGAACCTCGGCCTCCATTACCCAGGAGTTGTTCTCCATGAGGCGGGTAATGCGGCAGCCCACGATTTTCATGCCTTTGATTTGCTGGCAGGCCTTCATTTCCATGTAGTCCAGCGAGCCAAACTTGGGCACGCCGCCCCACAGGTCGATGACGTCCACCGAGTCGGGGATGTCGGCAAAACGGAAGGCCATGGAACCGTAGTCGGCAAAATAGATATAGGAGATGCTGCGGGTGGCATAGCCGTCCTCGTCGAAGGCGGACTTCTTCCAGGCGCGAAGGTTCTCGTAGTAGGCTTCGTCCTGAATCTTGTTCACGGTACCCGTACCGCGCAGCGCATCGGCGCCGGCTATGGATGCTTCCATGATGCCGGAAGTGCGCTCAATCTCCAGCGGCTTCACCTCTTGGTTACAGGCGGCCACGACAAAGGCGGCGGCCATGAGAATGTATGCTGTTTTTTTCATAAGCTTATCTTATTTACGGTCCCACCATACCTGGGTGCCGCCGTTGTCGCCTGCGCCGCTAAGGGCTTCGGCGTCCAGAAGGGCTACGCCAGCTTCGGCATTGGCCTTGTTGGCCGTGTATTCAGAGGTAGGATAGACCAGACGGCGAATCTGCTTGTCGGTGTCAATGGTGCCGCCGGAATTGTTGGTGGCGGTAGGGATGACCTTGGGGAAGCCGGTGCGGCGGAACTCGGCCCAGGCCTCCATGCCCTCGGGGAACATGGCCAGGTACTTCTGGGTAATGATTTGCTCCAGGTGGCCGTCTTCGCTGCTCTGGGAGGTCCAGGCTACGGCTACGTCGGTGAGGTTGTTGCCGTAGGAGTTGCCTCCGGTCACGGGGTCGGTGTAGGAGCCTACGCCGTCGGTGCCTTTCAGATATTTGGTGGCATCACCGGCGCCGGTAAGGGAGAAGCTCTTGGCTACGCCGTCTTCGTAGTATTTCCGGGCGTTGGCGGGATCCCCGCTGCGCAGATAGTATTCGGCCAGGAGGAAGGAAGCCTCGGCGCCGCTCATCCACTTGAGGGGATCGTCGTTGGTGCACTTTACTTTGGAGAGCAGGGTGCTCTTGGGATAGTCGCTGTCTACCACTGCGCCCATGCGAACGCCATGATACTGACCGTCGGTGCCCATGGTGAAATAGCTCTCGCGACGAGGGTCGTTGTAGCTGTTCATGTAGGTAACAATGGTAGCACCGGCCTTGGCGTCGCCGTCCTGGAAAGTGTACTCTATAATATAGATAGGATACTCCCAGGCTGCTGCGCCCTTGTGAAGGAACACATCCTCGGCCATGAAACCGGCGGGGCTGGCAATGGCTTTTTCGGCCTCGGCCTGATACAGGGCAGCGTCGGCATATGCCACGCGGGTAGCCAGACGCAGACGCAGGGTGTTGGCAAAGGCGGCCCACTTGGTAAGGTCTCCATAGAATACGTTGTCGTAGTCTTCCAGATAAACCGTGGTGCCTTCGCCGATGAAGCCCATCAGGTCGTCAATGGCGCTGTCCAGGTCCTTGAACATGGCCTTGTACACGTCTTCCTGCTTGTCATAGGCAAGGTGGGAGGCGCCGCTGCCCAACTGGGTATAAGGGATGGGGCCGTAGGCGTCGGTAACGCGGTGCAGGGCGGCCACTTTGAGGATGTCGCCGATGGCTGCATCGTGGGGAGCGCTGCTGCGAAGGGCATTCAGCTTGCCCCAGGGGGAGACGGCGCGCTTATAGGCATCCTCGAAGAGGGCCTTGGACCAGCCGTCGGCCACCAGGTTGTACTCGTTGGTCTGGTGGAAGCCGGCGTTGGAAGCGGCCTCGTAATTGGCAAAGATGTTGCCGGTAAGGCCCTGCACTACCTGATAGGAAGCGCTGCCGTACTCACCGTCACTGCCGTTCTGGTAGGAGGGCAGCACGTTGGCAATCATCTGGGAAATATAGGAACCGGTGCGAAGGTTGTCCCACTCAAGCATATCTTCGGTGGCCTCCTCCGGGTTGGTATTTCTTGCTGCATAGTCCTTCACGCAGGAGTTGGCAAGGAAGGTGACGGCAAGCAAAAGGATAGGAAGGATACTCTTTTTCATATACATGTCCTCCATCATTAAAGGTTGCTGTTGGCTTGTTTGGCATCACCCTTATGGCCGAACTTCACCTTTACGGAGAAGCCAATGTTGCGGGTGCTGGGAGCCATGAAGAGGTCGATTCCGGCGCCGTAGTTACCGGCGTTGGAGATTTGTTCGGGATCGAAGGGAGCCTTGCAGTACAGCAGGGCCAGGTTGCGGCCCACCAGGGATACGTTCAGGCTCTCGATCCACTTGACCGCCTTGCTCACGGGGATATCGTAGCCCAGGGAGAGTTCGGCCAGGCGAATGTTGGTCATGTCGTACACGTAGTAGGCGCCCAGGGCGTTGAGGCCGTCCGACCCAGAGATGGTTTGCCAGTAATCCTGGCCGCTCACCTGGTAGTAGTTGCGGGCGTTGCCGTAGATGCCGGCGGGAGCGAAGTTGAACCCGTTCTCACGGCCTTCCAGGGTCTTGGGGGTTACGCCATAGGCGTCCATGGCAGCTTCGGTGAGGGATACGCCCACGCCGCCTTTGCGCATGGTAAACATGAAGGCCAGGTTCAGGCCCTTCCAGCTAAACTGGTTGCGCCAGGAGCCGGTCCAGTCGGGGTTCACGTTGCCGGCATACCACTGGGTGTCGGGGGTGCCGTCGTTGGGAGCCTTGTACATTTGGCCGCCTTTGTCGGAAGGAGTTACGTAGGGAGTGCCGTCGGGATTGGTGGCCAGGCCGGCTACGTAAAGCTCGCCGATAGGACGTCCTTCGATGAGCCACATGGTAACACCGGAGGTGCCGCCCACGCTTTCGCGGGTGCTCACGTAGTGCTCGTCACCGTTCCAGTAGTCCAGCATCTTCACCACCTTGTTGGTGTTTTTGGTCCAGATAAGGTTGGTGGTCCATTCTACGGGGCCCAGCGCCTGGGTGAACATACCGGAGAGTTCCACACCGCGGTTGTCTACCTGGCCGGCGTTCACATAGATGGTACCGGCGCCGCTGGTGCTGGTGCTGGTGGGCGTGAATACCTGGTTGTAGGTAGAGGACTGATAGTAGGTTCCGGCCAGTTGGAGTTTGCTTCCGAACAGGCGCACATCGGCACCTACTTCCCAGGAACGGGTGCGCTCGGGCTGGAAGCCGGGAGCGGTGGCCCAGGAGTTCAGGTTGGGGGTTCCACCCACAATGGGATAGGTTACATTAAGGATATAACGGGAGATAGGGTTACCTACCTCGGCGTAGGAAGCGCGAAGCTTGGCATAAGGGATAATGTCGCTCTTCTTTTCCAGCATCTCGGTAATGAGCCAGGAGGCGCCAACGGAAGGATAGAAGAAGGGCTGCACGCCGCTCTGGCTGGCCATCTGGGAAGCCCAGTCGCCGCGGGCGGTAGCTTCCAGGAACACGAAGCCCTTGAAGCCTACGTTCAGAGTGCCGAAGAGGCTCTGGGTCTGGTCGCGGAAGGTGTCTTTGGTGAGGGCCTTTCCGGTGCCCATGTTGGAGAAGGTGAACAGGTTGGCTACGCCAAGAAGGTCACCGCCCACGGAAGTGCCGCGGTAGAAGTAATCCTCGATGGAGGCACCCAGGACGGCATTCAGGGATACTAGATTCTCGCCGAAGGTCTTGTTGGCATTCACCAGAACGTCGGCATAGGTCTGACGGGTGGTCTGGTCGTCGTAGTAGTATCGGCCATATTTGCCGGCAAACAGACCGTTGGAGCTGGCGTGGTGCTTTTGCTCGGCCACGGTGTAGTTCTGGTCGGTGCGCACACGGGCCTGGACATCCAGCCAGGAGGTAATGTCATAGGACAGTGAGGCGCCCAGCAGGAAACGGTCTTTCTGGGTTTGGAACATGTTGCGGTTGATGGTCCAGAAGGGGTTCTGCATGGACATCTCGTTGGCGCTCCAGTACTGGGTGGGGAAATTGCGCTGGGCGTTGTAACGCTCGTATACGGTGTAGGCATACAGGTTGTCGCCGGGGCTCATCAGATACAGCGGCACCAGCGGGTTGTGGTACAGACCGCCGGAAATCATGTTCTGCTCGTGAACGCGCATGTACATGCCCAGAAGGCTCACGTGCAGTTTGTCGTTCAGGAAATCGGCGGTGTGACGGAAGGTAGCGTTAAAACGGTCGTAATTGTTGTTGGGAACAATGCCCTGTGCATCGGTGTAACCGGCGCTCAGGTAAGTGCTGCTGTGCTGGGTGGCACCCGACAGACTCACGGCGTGGGCGGTATTGAAACCGGTCTGGAAGAAATCTTTGATGTTCCAGGTGGGAGCGTTGTCCAGTTTGCTGCCCCAGGAAGCGTAGGAGCCGGCTTTGGCGCCGTATTCGCTCTGACGGGCGGGGAGCATGAGCGGGGAAGAGAAGGTGGTGCTGTTGGAATAAGACACATGGAAACCTTCTTCACCGGTGCGGGAAGTGAGCATGAGGATACCGTTGGCGGCTTTGTAGCCGTACAGGGCGGCGGCCGATGCACCTACCAGGGCGCTCATATCGGCAATATCCTCGGAGTTGAGGTTGGACATACCGTCACCGGACAGGCCGGATCCGGCATAGATGCTCCAGGAGTCACCGGGCTTGGTGGTGCTCAGGGTAGGGAGCGGAATACCGTCCAGTACATAGAGGGCGTTGTTGTTGCCGCTGATGGACTTGGCGCCGCGCATCACTACCTTAGTCTCGGAGCCTGCGCCTGCGGCAGTCTCGTTAATCTGGACACCGGCCACTTTGCCGGCCAGGGAGTTCACCATGTTGGCCTCGCGCGTGACGAACACTTTCTCGTCCAGTTTCTGAACGTTGTAAGTGACCGCCTTTTCGGCGCGCTTGATACCAAGGGCCGTCACCACTACCCCTTCCAGGAGCGTGGAGTCTTCGGTCAGCGTGACATTGATGACCGTGCGTCCGGCAATCTCCACCACCTGGTCTACCATCCCTATGTAAGAGAAGCGAAGGTGGGTGGTTCCTTCCGGAACGGTCAGTGTGTAGTTGCCGTCGAAGTCGGTAACCGCGCCTATGGCGGGCTGCCCCTCGACCACTACGCCGGCCCCGATGAGCGGCATATTGTCCTGGTCTACTACATTACCTGTAATAGTGGCACTCCCCTGTGCATTAGCAAGGGCGGCCCAGCAGAACAAAGATGCAACTACGAGGCAAACTTTACGTAAGCTGTTGTTACACATTGGGTTAATGTTTTTGTTAATACTATATTGGTTTGTTTTTCGTATTATCAGCGTGGCAAAGGTAGTATATATTTTTGAATTTTAAAACGTTTTAGCTATTTTAATTGTAATTGTTTTGCTAATTTTTGTTAAAAAGCGTTATTATTTCGGCCAGTAACCCTTAATTCCCCCTTCGCCGCCGATTGCGTTTCCTGCTCATTACCAGCCACTTACAGAAATCTCATCCGGCTTTTTGCCGGATGAGATTTCTACAACACACTGTGAATCAGGGAGATAGCGAAACGGGCCGATTAGAGGCCGTAGACGCCCTGGACGGCGGGGGTTTCGGCACCCCAGCGCTGGGCAACGTAATCCAGGGTGGCCATAATCTCGGCGGGGTCTTTGGAGGTAACCAGCTTGATGCGGGTTTCCTTGAAATCCTGCAGGCCTTTGAAATAGCAGCTAAGATGCCGACGCATCTCGTAAACGCCGGTAACAGGGCCCTTCAGGTCCAGGGAAAGCTGGAAATGGCGCTTGGCCAGGGATACGCGCTGGGCTACGGGCATGGGAGGCAGCTCCTCGCCGGTGTCCAGCAAATGGCGGATTTCGGTAAAAATCCAGGGATGGCCGAAACTGGCCCGGCCCACCATGATGCCGTCTACGCCATACCGGTCGAAGGCCTGGGCGGCCTGGGCGGCGCTGGCAATGTCGCCGTTACCTATTATAGGTATACGCATGCGCGGGTTGTTTTTCACCTCGCCGATGAGGGTCCAGTCGGCCTCCCCTTTATACATCTGCTGGCGGGTGCGGCCATGGATGGTAAGGGCGGCGATGCCCACATCCTGCAGGCGCTCGGCCAGTTCTACGATGATTTTGGAGCCCTCGTCCCAGCCAAGGCGCGTCTTCACGGTGACGGGCTTGGCGGGAACCGCCTCTACGATGGCCTTGGTAATGGCCACCATCTTGTCGGGTTCGCGCATCATGCCGCTGCCCGCTCCCCTGCCGGCAATTTTGCTCACAGGACAGCCGAAGTTGATATCCACAATGTCGGCGCCATGTCCGCCGGCAAGTTCATCGGCCCGGGAGGCCATGACGGCGGCGTCGACCATGGCCTGGGGAATGCTGCCGTAGATTTGCACGGCCACGGGGGCTTCGGCCTCCAGCGTGTGCATCTTGGCGATGGTTTTCTCCACGTCCCGCACCAGGCCGTCACTGCTCACAAATTCGGTGGTAACCATGGCGGCTCCCGCTTCCCGGCAAAGGATGCGGAAACTGGCGTCGGTCACGTCCTCCATGGGCGCCAGGGTTACGGGCTTGGGGCCTAGGTCTATGGAGCCAATTTTCATAGACTCTCCAAGAGGGTTTCGGTAAAAGCCTCGTCCTCCTCCGGGGTAAAGAATTGGGCCTGGATGGGAACGTAAAACAGGCGCTGGCGAATCTCCAGGGGAATATTTTCAACATCCCTGAAGCGCTGGGCGTCTTTTTCCGTGGTCATGAGGCAGGCGGTGGGATGCTCTTTGATGGCCGACATGATTTTGCGCACATCCCGGCGGGTATAGGCATGGTGGTCGGGGAAGGCCAGCCGCCTCACTATCTTGTAAGAGTCGGACAGGAAGTTTCGAAGAGGGGCATCGTTGGCTATGCCCGAGACCAGCACCAGCCGGGGAGCGTAGGTGAAGCGAACGTCGGCCGCCTGGTCAAAAACCGGTTTGGGCTGGGCATAGGAAATGGTGGTAAAAAAGAGCTGCTGAGAAGCATTTAGCTTAAGCCGCTGCCGCCATTCAGTGCGTTCCTCCTGCTCCGGAGAAGCGGGGCACTTGGTCACAATGACCATCTGGGCCTCCTGCAGCCTGGAAGGAAGGTCCCGCAACCTGCCCCAGGGGAGCAATTTGTCGTTGTAGACGGGCCGATGATAATCCACCAGCACAATGTTTAGCGTCGCTTCCAGCTTCCTGTATTGGAAGGCGTCGTCCAGGACAATGATATCGGCCTTTACGGGATCTGCGGCAAGACGCTCGCAACCCTCTACCCTATTGGCGTCTACGGCCACTGTTACCTCGGGGAAGGCACGCGCTATTTGCAGGGGTTCGTCGCCGTAGAGGGACGCTTTTCCGCTGGGATCCACTATCTGAAAGCCCTTGGTTTTGCGCTTGTATCCACGGGACAGCACGGCCACATTCCGGAAGGCCCAGGCGTCGCTGAACCGGAGCTTCCTAAGAATCATTTCCGTGTGAGGCGTTTTTCCGGTGCCGCCAACGGTCACGTTGCCCACGCAAATGGTGGGAACCGCAGCCCGGCTGCTTTTCTTCCACCCCCTTTTGTAGGCCAAATGCCTGAGCGCCAATATCAAGCGATAGATCATATTGTACCCGGCTATTGTTCCAGCACTTGGTTCTGGACGCGAACAGACTCCTCGTGGATGGCGTTGAACACGGCCTCGATGAAAGCGTCGGAAAGCCCGTAGGCAGCCGCCTTGGATTTCATCTCGGAAAGCACATGTTCCCATCGGCCGCTTTGCAGGATGGCCACGTTGTGCTCCTTTTTGTACTGGCCAATCTTGGCACTCACCTTCATGCGGGAGGCCAGGGTGAAGAGCAGGTTTTCGTCTATCACGTCTATCTGGGCGCGAAGGGCGTCGATACCCTCCCGATAGGCCTTGTTCTCCGAGGTGTTGTCCCGGATGACCAGGCTTTCCAGCATGTGCTGAAGGTCTGGCGGCGTGAGCTGCTGCCTGGCATCGCTAAGCGCACAGGCGGGGTTGCAGTGACTCTCGACCATAAGGCCGTCCAGGCCCAGATCCATGGCCCGCTGGGAAAGCTCCAGCAAATACTTCCGGTCCCCAGCCATGTGGGAAGGGTCGGCGAAGAAAGCCAGCTGCGGATAGCGGGTGCGCAATTCGATGGCCATGCGCCAGCCCGGGTCGTTGCGGTAAGTGATGGGAGCCGATGTGGAAAAGCCCCGGTGTATCACGCCCAGCTTGCGAAGGCCGGCGCGGTTCAGGCGCTCCAGCGCGCCCACCCACAGGTCAATGTCCGGGTTCACGGGATTCTTCACCAGCACCGGGATGTCGGTTCCCTCCAGGGCATCGGCAATTTCCTGCATAAGGAAAGGATTGGCCGATGTGCGGGCGCCCACCCACACCATGTCTATTCCATACTTGAGGCACTCCAGCACGTGTTTTTCGCTGGCTACCTCTGTGCAGGTTTTCATGCCGAAGGTTTCCTTGACCTTTCGCATCCACTTGAGACCGGGAGAGCCCACGCCCTCGAAGGAACCCGGATGCGTGCGCGGTTTCCAAATACCGGCGCGGAAAACGTGAATGCCGAAAGCATTGAGCCCGGCCGCCGTTTCCATCACCTGTTCCTCGGTTTCGGCGCTGCACGGGCCGGCGATGCACATGGGACGCGGGAGGGTGAAGAACCCCCACTCGGTTCCGGGAATGAGATCTAATTCGTGGGCCATTATCGGATAATCTTTTTAATTCTGTTAGCTTCTGTGATGAGTTCCCTTATGCGCTGCTCGTCGTAGGTAGCCACCGCATCGCGGAACTGACGCATCTTGTCTATATAGGTATCCATCACCTGCAACACGTTGTCGTGGTTCTGGGTGAGGATGGGAACCCACATGTCGGGATTGGATTTGGCCAGACGTACGGTACTGGAAAAACCGCCGCTGGCAAGGTCGAAGATATGTTTCTCGTCCTTCTCTTTATCCAGCACGGTGAGGGCCAGCGCAAAGGAAGTCACATGGGAGATGTGGGAGACGTAGGCCGTGTGGACGTCGTGCTGTTCGGCGTTCATGAAGATGGGCCGCATATTGAGCACGCCGTACAGCTGCTCCACGGTTTTCACCGCCTGCGGGGCCGATTCCTCCGTGTCGGCCAGGATGCACGCCCGGCCGTCAAAGAGGCCCGGCTGCGCCGCCCAGGGGCCGCTGTACTCGGTTCCCGCCATAGGATGCGTGCTCACAAACTGCCTGCGCAGCGGATGATACTTCACCGCGTGGCAAATCTGCGACTTGGTGGAGCACACGTCAATGACTACTTGTGGCTGGGCCGAAGGGCGCTTCCCTTCGGCCGCCTTGAACCGGTCCAGAATATCCGGGACCATTTTGACGGCTGTCCCCACGGGAACGGCTACAACCACTATATCGGCCCGGGCTATACACTCCTCATAGCTAACCACTTCGTCTACCAGGCCAATGGTGCGGGCAGCTTCGGCCGCTACGGGATCGGCCTCTACGCCCAGCGTACTGGCGGCAAACCCCCTGCGCTTAAGATCCAGCGCCATGGAACCGCCAATAAGGCCCAGGCCAATAACTCCAACCTGTTTCTGTAACTCACTCATTATCAATTACTTCCAGATATTTCATCCGGCTTTTTGCCGGATCAATTTTCAGCAACTTGCTACTAATCAATTACTTGTGATATCTTGGCCAGGGCCTTTTCCAGCACGGGGACGGGGGCGCAAAGGGAGATGCGAATGTAGTTCTCTCCGTTCTTGCCGAAAATGAAGCCCGGCGTGATGAAAACGCCCGCCTCATACAGGATGCGGTCGCTGAGCACTTCTCCGGGGGTGCGATCCTGGGCCGAAGGGGCAGCGGGCAGGCGGCCCCAGACGAAGAGGCCGGCGGCGTCGCGGGAGTAGGTGGCGCCCAGGGCATCCATGATGCGCCAGGCCACCTGTTCGCGGCGATGGTATTCGGCGTTGAGGGCCTGGAACCAGTCGGGGCCGGCCGAAAGGGCCTTAGCGGCCGCCAGCTGCAGTGGGCGGAATATACCGGAGTCCATCTGGCTCTTTACCTTAAGGATTTCCTTGATGTAGGCGGCATCACCGGCCACCATTCCCACACGCCAGCCTGCCATGTTATGCGCCTTGGACAGGGAATTCATTTCCAGACAGGCCTCCATGGCGCCGGGAGCGGCCAGGATGGACAGCGGCTGGGTGCAGCGGATAAAACTGTAGGGGTTGTCGTTCACAATGAGGATGCCGTGGCGACGGCCGAAGTCTACCAGCCTTCTGTACAATTCCGGCGTGGCTTTGGCGCCTGTGGGCATGCCCGGATAATTGGTCCACATGAGTTTAACCCCGCTAAGGTCCATGGCCTCCAGGGCCTCGAAGTCCGGGTACCAGCCATTGGACTCCAGCAGGTTGTACTTCAGGATGCGGGCGTCGACCATTTTAGAGGCCGATGTATAGGTGGGATATCCGGGATCGGGGACCAGCACACCGTCGCCGGGATTGAGAAACGCCATGGAAATGAGCAGAATCCCTTCTTTGGACCCCGTGAGGGGCTGTATTTGGCTGCCAGAGTCCAGCTCCACGCCATAGTAGCGCTTATACCAGGCGGCCATAGCTTCCCGCAGCTGGGGAATGCCGGTATAGCTCTGGTAGCCGTGCACGCCGTCTTTTACAGCCTCTGAGGCCATGACTTCCAGGGCCTCGCGGGGCGGCGTCCCATCTGGGGAACCAATGCCCAGATTAATGACCGGGTCCAGGCCATTGGCCAGGCGCTGGAGATTGAGCTGCGCAATTTCGCGGTTCTTGATGGAAAAGTAATATTCTTTTACCGAAAGGGTTCGGTTGGCTGGCGATATAATCATAATGCGGCTTTATACTCGCCCAATATCTGGAAATCTTCTATGAGCGGCCGAACGGCCTGCAGGGCCAGCAGGTAACGCTCATAAGAGGAGAATTTGATATCGGCGTAGAAAAAATACTGCCATTCGCGACCGGGGATGGGCAACGACTGGATGCGGGTTAAGTTCATGTCGTAGAACGACAGGATGGTTAGGATTTGGGCCAGGGAGCCCGGCTTATGCGGCAGCGTAAAGCACAGCACCGCCTTATTTACCTCCTGCCGGGGCACCTCCAGGGAAGGGTCCAGCACCAGGAAACGGGTAAAATTCTGTTTGTCGGTCTCTATCCCCGGGGCCAGGATTTGCAGCCCGTAAAGTTCTGCGGCCAGGGCCGACGCCACCGCGCCCACACCCCTTTCCCCGCTGGCGGCCACCTGCGCGGCGCTCTTTGCGGTATCTTCGCTCTCCGTGAGTTTGATCCAGGGAGCATGCTCAGTGAACCAGGGACGCGTTTGATTGATGGCCATATAGTGCGTGCGCACCTCCTGGATATCCTGCAGCCGCTGCCCCGGAAGCGCCATCAGGTTTTGCTCTATACGAATATAGACCTCTCCCCTCACCGGCACCGCTTTTTGCCGAAGCAGTTCGAAGTTGTGCAGCAAGCCGCCCGACACCGTATTCTCGATGGCCATTACGGCGGCATCGGCCTGCCCGGCCTCCATGGCCCGGAACAAGTCTTCAAAGGTGTCGCACTCTACGATAGAGATGGCGTCCCCGGCCGATGAGCCATAAAAAAGACGGGCTGCTTGTTCGTGGAAGCAGCCCTTATAGCCTTGTATGGCGATGCGCCTCATTAAACTGTAAGGATATCTTTTTCCTTGGCGGCAATTACCTCGTCTACCTTCTTCACCCATTTGTCGGTGACCTTCTGGAGCTCTTCTTCGCCTTCTTTTTCGCCGTCTTCGCTGAGTCCTTCGTTCTTCTGGGCCTTCTTGAGGAGGTCTATTCCGTCCCGGCGGGCATTGCGAATGGTTACCTTGGTGGTTTCCCCTTGTGCTTTAGCCTTCTTTATGAGTTCCTTACGGCGGTCCTCCGTGAGCGGGGGAACCATGCAGCGAATGATTTCGCCGTTATTGGAAGGAGTGAGGCCCACATTGGCATCCAGGATGGCTTTCTCTATTTTGCCAATCATGCTGCGCTCCCACGGCTGGATGGCTATGGTTTTGGCGTCTGGCGTGGTAACGGAAGCCACCTGGTTAAGGGGCGTAGCCGTGCCATAATAATCTACCATAACAGGATTAAGAATGGCGGGAGAGGCTTTGCCCACCCGGTAATTCTTAAGATCTTCCTCCAGAAACGCTACACTGTCCTGCATTTTGGCCGACATGGCGTCCACTATTTCTTTGGCTTTGGGTAACATAAGTTTTCTTGGTTTTGCGTATTTGCAAAGATAAGAATAATTTAGGAAAAATTGTATCTTTGCATAGGACAAGAGTTAATTGCTTATGCTTAAAAAGATTAGGATAGGATTGGCCTGGTTATTCTGGACAGGGATCACCCTGCTGCTACTGGATTTTACCGGCAGCCTGCACGCCTGGCTGGGCTGGATGGCCAAAGTGCAGTTCCTGCCGGCCGTTCTGGCGCTCAACGCCGGCGTAGTAGCAGCCCTGGTGCTGCTCACCCTGCTATTCGGCCGCGTGTACTGCTCGGTCATTTGTCCGCTGGGGGTATTCCAGGACGGTATTTCATGGCTGGGCACCCACAGGAAAAAGCCCGCCTATAAGTATAAGAAAGAACTCAAATGGCTGCGCTACGGCACCCTGGTTCTCTTTATTGCCAGCCTGCTGGCCGGCGGAAACGTTCTGGTTAGCATTCTGGCTCCCTACAGCGCCTATGGCCGCATGGTAACCAACCTTCTGCAGCCCGTTTACCTATGGGGTAATAACCTCCTTGCCGCTATAGCCCAACATTATAACAGTTATGCCTTCTATACCCAGGAAGTGTGGCTTAAAAGCGCCTGGTCCCTGGGCATTGCCGCCGCTACCCTCATTGTACTGGTGCTTCTGGCCTGGAAAGGTGGCCGCACCTGGTGCAACACCGTTTGTCCCGTTGGCACCATCCTGGGCTTCATTTCCCGCTTCTCCATGTTTCGGCCCACCATTGACGAAAGCCAGTGCGTGCGCTGCCACTCCTGCGAGCGCCGCTGCAAAGCCCAGTGCATTGAAATTAGCAAAGAGCGCGTGCACATAGACCACAGCCGATGCGTAAGCTGCTTTAACTGCCTGGACTCCTGTCCCAAAGGCGGCCTGCGCTATCGCTTCGCGTGGAGGAAGAAGGCCGATGCGGCCGTCGATGCTAAGCGGCGGGCTTTCCTGGTGGGCACCACTGCGGCTGTAGGCGCCGCTGCCCTGAAAGGCGTTACGGCCCAGGCCCAGGAGGCAGCCAAGAAAGTAGACGGCGGCTTTGCCCAGCTGCTTCCCAAGCAGGCTCCGGAGCGCAGCGTCCCCGTTACCCCGCCCGGTTCCAAGAGCGTGAAGCACTTTTACCAGCATTGCAATGCCTGCCAACTGTGCATTGCCCAGTGCCCCAACCAGGTATTAAGGCCTTCCGGCAGCCTGGAGCACCTGATGGAACCCGAAATGGGCTTCGAAAAAGGTTGGTGCCGCCCGGAATGCACCCGCTGCAGCGAGCTGTGTCCCACCGGCTCCATTGTGCGCATTACCAAAGAGGAAAAGACGCAGTATCATGTGGGAACTGCCCAGGTAAACCGGGAACTGTGCCTCACGGAACACGATACCCACTGCGGCCAGTGCGCCTCTAAATGTCCCGTCGGCGCCATTTCCATGGTAAAAGCCGAGGGTCACCGCTTCTCCATCCCCTCTGTGAACGCAGCGCTGTGCAGTGGCTGCGGCGCCTGTGAATACTACTGTCCTGTAAGGCCGCTCAGCGCCATCACCGTTAACGGAAAATACCATCATGAAGCGTAGAGAATTCATAAAACTATCTGGCGCCGCCGCCCTCGCAGCTGCCTGCGCGCCCAAGGCCGGGACCCCCGAAACCCCTGCGCCGGAGTCCATGGAATACCGCGTCAACCCCGTTAACGGCGACAAAGTGTCGCTGCTGGGCTTTGGCTGCATGCGCTGGCCCATGATTAAGGGGGCCGACGGCAAGGACGTCATAGACCAAGAGGCCGTGAACGAAATGGTAGACCATGCCCTGGCCCACGGCGTAAACTACTTTGACACCTCCCCCGCCTACTTGCAGGGCCAAAGCGAAAAAGCGGCCGGTATTGCCCTTAGCCGGCATCCGCGCAGCAGCTACTTCATTGCCACCAAGCTGTCCAATTTCGGCGAGCACACGGCCGAAGCCTCCATCAAAATGTACCGGGACTCCTTTGTGCAGCTCAAGACAGACTACTTTGACTATTACCTGCTGCACGCCATTGGGCTGGGTGGGGCCGAAGCCTTCCAAAAACGCTACGTAGAAAACGGCATGATCGATTTCCTGCGCAAGGAAAAAGCCGCCGGACGCATTCGCAACCTGGGCTTTTCCTTCCACGGAGCCCAGCCCACCTTCGACTACTTCATGCAGCTGCACGACAGCGGAGAAATGGTTTGGGATTTTTGCCAGATAGAGATGAACTACGTGGACTGGAAGCACGCCGACGGCGTGAGAAACGTAAACGCCGATTATCTTTACGAGCAGCTGGCCCAGCGGAACATCCCCATCGTTATCATGGAACCCCTGCTGGGCGGCCGCCTGGCCAATGTACCGGAGGCTATCGGCCGGCAAATGCTCCAGCGCCAGCCCGACAAAAGCATTGCCTCCTGGGCTTTCCGCTTCTGCGGCACCTACCCCAAAGTCCTGTGCATCCTCTCGGGCATGACTTCCATGGACCCGCTGCTGGACAACCTGAACACTTTTGGCCACTTCCAGCCCCTCACAGAGGAAGAGCTGGCGTTCCTGGAACAAATGGCCACCCAAATGAAGGAGTATCCCCTCATTAACTGCACCAACTGCAAGTACTGCATGCCCTGCCCGTGGGGCGTAGACATTCCCGGCTCTTTCCAGCACTACAACAAGGCCATTACGGAGGGCACCTATGCGCAAAGCACAGCCCAAAAGGACTATCGCAAGCTAAAGAAGGCCTACTTGGTGGGCTACAACCGCGCCGTAGAAAGCCTTCGGCAGGCCGACCACTGCATTTCCTGCGGCGTTTGCGTGAAGCATTGCCCCCAAAGCATAAAAATACCGCGCGAACTCCATAGGATCGCGCGGTATGTGGAAGACTTGAAGCAGGACCGGCTCTAGTACTTCACTATTGGTACTTTCCGGGTTTCTCCCCAGCCTTCAATAACAGCCGTGTACCGGCCCGGCGCCACTTTGGAAAGATCCAGGTGGATAGGTTGGTACAGCCCGGCAAAGAGCACCTCCTGAAGCACCAGTCCGCCAAGGGAATTGTAAAGGCTCACCTTTACTTCCGTGGGCTGGGTGGTTCCCAGCAGGATATAGGCGTCGTTCCGGGCCACCTGCGGATAGGCCAGGACGCTTTGCTCGGCCGACATAGCCGTAAACTGGAAGGAGGTGCTGACACTGGCGCCGCACACATCCGTGGCCGTTAGGGTAATGCAGGCCGACCCAAAGCTGCTGGCCGTAAGGTACAGCTTTCCGCCGTTTATCTTCTTGTTTATGAAGGCGGAATAATCGGCCGACACCTCATAGGTGAGTACGTCGCCGGCATCTTCGTCGGCAAAGCAGGCGGCAAGGTCGATGGGGCTGCTCTCCGACTGAAGCGTAAGGACCATCTGGTTGGACGGGGTTTTCCTTACCTTGGGGGCGTGGTTGGCCAGAATTTCATACACAAATTCCACCTCATTGGAAAGGCCGGTTTCGTCGGTGGCCTTCACTTTTGCTTTGTAGGCGCCCGCCTTGGCGTTTCGGCCCACAATGGTGAGCTTATACACGCCCTCCGACGCCCCGGTTTCCCAGGTTTCGGCGGCCGATCCGGCCGTGTACTCCACCGTAAAGGCATCCTTGTTGGCATCCTTCACGGTTACGGTAATGACCTGGGTCTCGTGGGCGGCCACATTCACCGGATTCTGGCTGAACTTGATGCTGGGCGGCTGCGGGCCTTCGGGATCGCTGCCCGGCGTATAGCCGTTGTCCAGGGCCCACTGGAAGGAAGCCGCAGCATCGATCTTTTTGCCGATAGGCTTGCTTCCGCCAATGGTGGCCCCCAATCCGCCGAAAAGAATCTTCTTGGCATCATCGGCCGTGAAACCCTGCTTTCCGAAGTAGGAGACAATAAGGGCAGCCACGCCGCTTACATGGGGGCAGGCCATAGAGGTTCCCCGCCAGCCAGTGCCTTCATAGCCAGTGGTGGTGATAACACTTCCGCCGTGATCGCCGTAGTCGTTCACCTTTAGGGGAACGGTGCTCCAGATGGAGTTGGATTCTGTGGTGGCGTTTCCGGCGCCCGGGGCGGCTACATCGACCCATGAACCGTAATTGGAATAGCTGGCCCTGTTCCCTTTCTCATTGAACGCACCTACGGCTATTACGGGTTCGTAGGCGCCGTAGGGATCATAGTCGAAGGTTTCATTACCGGCGGCAAAAAGCACCAGGCCGCCTTTCATGGGAGAGTCGGGCAACTGATTCAGGTTGTCGTCGCAGCCGGCCTGCTCTATGAAATAGTCGATGGCGGCTTTCATCATGGGGTCATACTCATCAATGGGCTTGGACTCATAGGTGGGTCCCCAGCTGTTCTGCGAGATCACGGCGCCATGGTCGGCGCCCCACTTCATGGCGGCAGCGCAGGCTTCGTCGTCGGCATAGGCATTATAACCCGAGAAGATGGCACAGGACTGGATGCGTACGCCGGGAATGCCGTTCTGAGCGTCCCCGCCGGCAATGCCACAAAGGCCTACACCGTTATTGTTCACCGCGGCAATGGTACCGGCAACATGGGTTCCATGACCGCAATCGCCGTTGAGATACTCTCCCTGATAATAACCGCCTTCCGGCCTAATGCTCAAATCCCAGCTGTTGCGGCAGAAGTTATAGCCGGTGTGTCCCTCGCCGTCCCTCCACAGATTGGCCATAAGGTCTTCGTGGGTGGCGTCTACGGGTTCATCGAGCACGCAAACAATCACGTCTTCACTGCCTTTGGTATAGTTCTCCCACACGCTTTCCACGTTTACGTCGGCCCCGGCTGTGGACTTGTTAATGTAGTGCCACTGTTTGGAGAACAAGGGGTCGTTGAAGCCAACCGACCGCCGGTAAATCTTGTGGGAAGGCGTGGCCGACACAATGCCGGGAACGGAGGAAAGGTCTCCGGAGGCTTTGGTTACGGGGATATCGGCGCTGAACGTTACCCTGTAGAAGCGATGCAGGCCTGATCGGCGCGTGCGTCCTTCGTACACGCCGGCATAGGGGAACACCCGCTCCAGGGAGGTGATGCCCAGGTTTTCCAGCACCTGGTTCAGGCCGGCCGATTTGGTTTGTACGCTCCCGGCGTTCAGATCCTCCTCGATGAGCGCAATCATATCGTCGGAGAATTCTACGATAACTTTTCCGGGAATGTACTCAGAAACTACAGGCTCCGTTGTTTCCGGAGCCTGAGTTTCAAAGGGTTCTTGCACTTGGCAGGCCGCGACCGCAAGGGCCGCAAGGGCCAGCTTAGCGAAGTTTCTTATAGCCATAGCGAGCTTCGTCGGCCAGTTCAATCTCAATGCGCATGAGACGGTTGTACTTGGCAATGCGGTCGGTGCGGCTAAGGGAGCCGGTTTTGATTTGGCCGCTGTTGGTGGCCACGGCAATGTCGGCGATAGTGGTGTCCTCGGTTTCGCCGCTGCGGTGGCTGGTAACGGTGGTGTAACCGTGACGGTGAGCCATCTCAATGGCGTCCAGGGTCTCGGTGAGGGAACCAATCTGGTTCACCTTGATGAGGATGCTGTTACCGGCGCCCATCTCGATACCCTTCTGCAGGTACTTCACGTTGGTTACAAAGAGGTCGTCGCCAACCAGCTGGCAACGGTCGCCGATGGCCTTGGTGAGTTTTACCCAGCCTTCCCAGTCTTCCTCACTGAGGCCGTCCTCGATGGAGTCGATGGGGTACTTGGTAATGAGCTGCTTGAGGTAGTTGATTTGCTGCTCTGTGGTGAGCTTGCGGCCGCGAGGATCTTTCTTCTTGCCGTCCTTGAGCTGCTTGTAGTCGTAGTAGAACTTGCCGTCCTCTCCCTTGAAGCAGAACTCGGAGGCAGCGCAGTCCATGGCAATCTTGATATCCTTTCCGGGCTCCAGGCCAGCGTTCTTGATGGCCTCGATGATGCAATCCAGGGCATCGTCAATACCTTTGAGCTTGGGAGCGAAACCGCCTTCGTCGCCTACTGCGGTGCTAAGGCCACGGCCTTTGAGCACTTTCTGCAGGGCGTGGAAGACCTCGGCGCCCATGCGAACGGCCTCGGCCTCATTGGCGGCACCTACGGGACGAATCATGAATTCCTGGAAAGCGATGGGAGCATCGGAGTGGGCACCGCCGTTGATGATGTTCATCATGGGAACGGGAAGAACATAGGCGTTGGTGCCGCCCAGGTAGCGGTACAGGGGCAGGCCCAGCTCTGCGGCTGCAGCCTTGGCGACGGCCAGGCTCACGCCAAGGATGGCGTTGGCGCCCAGCTTGCTCTTGGTGGGAGTACCGTCCAGTTCGATCATGGCTTTGTCGATGGCGCGCTGCTGCGTGGCATCCATGCCGATGATTTCGGGGGCAATTACCTTGTTCACATTGTCTACGGCTTTGAGAACGCCCTTACCGCCATAACGCTTTTTGTCGCCGTCACGCAGCTCCAGGGCTTCGTTCTCACCGGTGGAAGCACCTGAAGGAACAGCTGCTACGCCAACAAAACCGGAATCAAGGGTAACTTCAACTTCGATGGTAGGATTTCCGCGGGAATCCAGGATTTCCCTACCGAAAACGGATACAATTTGCATAATTTTATAAATAATTAAAAGTAGATTTCGTTAAATCATGCAAATATACAACTTATTCGACAAAAAAGAAAGCCCCGTAGGTCGCTAAGACCTGCAGGGCTTTCCGAAGAACCGCGGCTACCTACTCTCCCAACTGGTGGGTCAGTACCATCGGCGTGGGTGAGCTTAACTTCTCTGTTCGGAATGGG
>Ga0310786_10002251_pt1 | contig 29831 bp, 14 predicted proteins | sample AusTroGonzalo_MG_FD_203881 | JGI IMG/M metagenome (GOLD analysis project Ga0310786, IMG submission 203881) | Bovine rumen microbial communities from tropical cattle in Woodstock, Queensland, Australia - Gonzalo_03 (v2) (version 2) | ecosystem: Host-associated > Mammals > Digestive system >...
AGCGAGTGCAAAACCGTCGCAAACGTGAATGCCCATTTTCAATCCGAGGGAATCGGCTTGTTCTAAGGCACAATCCACCATTCGCCAGAAATTCTCACTCAACGCATCAGCTGTTCCTTGATATTCAGGACGCTCTTGTGACCCACGAATAGGCATCAGATAACAACCACCCAATCCCACATCCTTCATTGCCTGCAGGTCGGCCTTAATGCCTGATTCTGAGACAGCACCATACATCCAGTACCAGAAGGTCCAAGGCTTTGTTGTGTCGTTACCTCGCGACAAAATCGCGAGGCACAGGACAAGAGCGAGTGTGGTCAGTCGTTTCATGGCTACTCAAATTTTAGGATGGCACTGATAGTTCCTTTACCCTTGCTCCAATAGGGTTGTGCGCTGGGACCATTGAGGTCTGTCGTGTTTACCTTGTTGCGAACGGCAGGAATGACCCTGAGCAAGGCAATACCTGTCTCTGGCAGGTCGTAGAGCAGGTGGTCGCGACCATCACGTGGGGTATAAACGCCAATATAAGTAGGATGTTGCAAAACATGAGATGGCGAAATGCCAATGCTACCTTCACTAGTATTTAGTTTAATCCACTGCACACCAGCAAAATACCCCTTAAACTCAGGATACTCCCATGATTCACCAGGAATAGGGTCGTTGTAGTTATTCTGCCAATAGCCATACTGCGGACCCTCTATACGATTCTGCCAAACGCGATAAGGTCCCTTGCCTACCCATTGTTTTGATTTCACCATCGTCTCAGGATAATCGAAGCAGATTCCCATCAAATCTACCACGCCATTGAAGGTTGTCGTAGCTGATAGATACACACTGCCATCATCGAAGAAATACCAATCGACGGTCTGTAGACTACCGTGACGATAGCGGACGGATAGATGACCATTGGTTAGTTCAAAACCATCAAAGATGCCTTGGTCAACATACTCGGTATATTGTGTTTTTTTCTGGAACGCCTCCTTGTCATCGTGGTTATAAAATCCATCCTGCGAACGGTCAGCACGCTTGGCAGCCACAAAGCGGGGGCCATTGCTAAGACTATAGCTATGCTTGCCAGTCTTCACCTCCATGAGTCGTCCGTCTTTCTTCGAGAAGGTATAGGAGGTCTGGCCAACTGTCACTGTGAGTGCATTGTCTGTTTCTGTTTCCGTTTGGGATTTCACTCCAAAGGTGAAATCTGAAGGGAACTGGTTCTTCTTCAAAAAACGCCACGTCATCACCTCCATGCCGTGTGGGTCGAATGCAGTAAGTTCAAGCATGGCACCATTACCTTCAGGCAAAGGAAGGGTGATACTTGTGCCAGGTTCTACTGATGGTAATGGCATCGTACCTTCGGTAATTCGTTTTTCTGACGTTCCGCCGTAATATGGTAGGTCTATCCAACGATAATGAAGTGAGCAGTCTTTCAAATTGGTGAAATTGTAGGCATTGAGTATTGAGAGTTGTTTGCCTAGAACTAAGTTTTGAGATGTGAAAGACTTGAACTCTGAGCTAGTTGCTGAGATTTGGATAGGACTCCAAATCTCGCGGATGGTATAGAACGAGCCTTCCTTCTCCATGTGAGGGCCAACGATACCATCAGAACCGAAGTTTCCCATGCAATCTACGATATTATTCATATCCGTGCGGATGACTCCCTGGTCCATCAAGTCCCACAGGAAGCCGCCGGCACAACGTGGATTGCTCATCATCAGCTTCCAATAGTCCTTCAGACCAGCCCCATGACCTCCATCATAAAGACCATGTAGGAACTCCGTGGGCATGAAGATCTCCTTCTGACGCATATACTCTGCCGTCTCGCCCCACGAACGATAGTGCTTTGTCTCGAAACCATTGCGATTAGCCCAAGGGTAGAGAACCACACGTTGCTGTGGGTCGAACTTCGAAAACACAGGTTCCAGTTCGTAGTTAAAGCCTCCTTCGTTACCATTGCTCCAGAAGATGATACTGGGGTGGTTGACATCACGCGTCACCATCTCCTCTACAATCTGACTGCCTATTATCGTTTCGTGTGCCCAATGCCAACCAGGCTGTTCACACTCGACATAGAGACCTAACGAGTCACAGGCATCCAAAAACTCTGGGTCGGCAGGGTAGTGACTCAGACGGACGGCATTCATATTCATGCTCTTGATGAGTAGCACATCCTCAATATTCTTTGCTTTGGAGAGTGTGCGTCCCGTCTCAGGTCGGAAAGAATGGCGGTTTGCTCCTTTGAATATCACCTTTTGTCCATTGATAAACACGCCATCCTCCTTATCGCCTTTGTAGGTATGGCGATACTCAATCGTACGGAAACCAAACTTCTGTCGCTCTACATGGATAGTTTTGCCCTGCTTATCTTTCAATGTAAAGACTGCCGTATAGAGATTCGGCTGTTCAGCATTCCACAATTTGGGATTTTTGACGCTAAAGTCAACCTTGGCCTGATCACTGGCAGTGGTAAAGGAAGGACTGGTAGCGGCCTTCTTCCCATTGGTGTCGATGATATCGACGTTTACAGAACAGCTAGGGAGGGCCCGATTTAGGAACACATCCGCCATGAAGTGACCATCAGCCTTGGCATTGATTGCTACACGCTGTATATTTCGGGCTGGCTTACTGACGACGAAGACTGGACGCCAGATACCACCGAAGTTCCAGTAGTCAGCCCTGCGCTCAGCGAGGTTGACCTGCGGATTGGTGCTCTCTTTCAGGACCTCCACTTCCAAACGGTTCTTTTTCTTACCAAAGAATACACGATCAGACACATCTATCGTATGCCGCGTAAAGCCTCCTTGATAGGTGCCGTTACCTGCCTTACGACCATTAATCTGTACACGGATTTCTGTGAAAGCAGCCTCGAACACGAGTTGAATCTGTCGTCCAGCCCATTCCTTAGGCAGGGAGAACTCCGTCTTGTAGTATCCTTTCTCGTCGGCAATACCCTCGGGTTTTGCCTTCCCGTAGAAACGCATCCCGTATTGATAGGTACCGAAACCTTGTAATTCCCAACAGAAAGGGACGGCAATCTTCGTCCATTCTCCAGCCTTCCGTCCATCAGAACATTTGAAGTCCCATTGTACGGTGTCGTCACATCCTGTTCCACTTAAATATTGCAGTCGTGTGTTTACATCTGCCGACTGTGCCATAATACCCATCTGACAGGCTGTCAGCATGAGTATTGATAATATATGTCTTTTCATAAAAATCATTATTTAAAATAATGACTCTTTAGGATGGCTTTTGTACCCGATAATCATTACAAAAGACCATATCCTTCGTCTTAATATAAAAACAAAACCAAAAGAATATGATTAAGAACAAACCTCTTTGCGGTATTATTCCGCCCTTAGTAACTCCACTGAAGGACAATGAGACGCTGGATGTGGAGAGTCTTGAGAAACTGATAGAGCACCTGATAGCTGGTGGTGTCCATGGACTGTTCATCCTTGGTACGACAGGTGAAGAACAGAGTCTAAGTTATGGTGTGCGTCAACAGATGATCCGTGAGTCGGCACGTATCAACAACGGTCGTTTGCCCTTGTTGGTATGTGTGACTGACACCAGTATGGTGGAGAGTATTCGTCTTGCAGGTGTTGCTGCTGATTGTGGTGCTGATGGCGTGGTTTCTGCCCCCCCGTATTATTTTGCTACGGGACAACCCGAACTCGCCCAATTCTATGAGGAATTGGTTCCTCAGTTGCCATTGCCTGTTTTTCTGTATAACATGCCGAGTCATGTAAAGGTCAGTTTTGCTCCCGATACCGTTCGCCGTATCGCCCAGAATCCACAGGTCATCGGTTTTAAGGACTCTTCAGCCAACGCCGTCTATTTCCAGTCTGTGATGTATAAGATGAAGGAACGTCCTGACTTCGCCATGTTGGTTGGTCCTGAGGAGATTACTGGAGAGTGTGTGTTGCTGGGTGGTCATGGTGGTATCAATGGTGGTGCCAATATGTTCCCAGAACTCTATGTGTCTATGTATGATGCCGCTGTCCGTCGTGACATCGAGAGAATTTTAGAGTTGCAGCAGTATATCATGCAGATATCCACCTCTATCTATACAGTTGGGAAACACGGTTCCAGTTACCTGAAGGGACTGAAATGCGCACTATCCCTGTTGGGCATCATCAAGGATGACTTTGTCGCTTCGCCATTCTATAAGTTTGAGGAGCCTGAGCGCGAGAAGATCCGTCAGGCATTGGCCGCCTTACCAATCAAAGACGGAAAGCTATGCATCTGATAGATTTTGTCATCTTTATCGTTTTCACGCTGGGCGTGGTGGTTTTCGGCTGTTCTTTCTTCAAAAAGGGAAGTTCTGCCGATGAGTTCACCTCCGCAGGACATTCCATCCCGGGGTGGGTCGTGGGTATGTCTATCTTCGCCACCTATGTGTCGAGTATCAGTTATATCGGTTATCCGGGTAAGGCGTTCGCTTCCAACTGGAATGCCTTTGTCTTCTCCTTGTCCATCCCGATTGCCAGTTACTTTGCAGCCAAGTACTTTGTACCGTTCTATCGCCATAGTGGTTCAGTATCAGCCTATACCTTTCTGGAAGAGAAGTTCGGCGCTTGGGCACGTCTCTATGCCTCAGCATGTTATCTACTCACCCAGATAGCCCGTATGGGTAGTATCCTTTACCTGTTAGCTGTTCCCATGTACATTCTCATGGGCTGGAACCTACATGTAGTGATTGTCACCACATCGATCGCTATCATTATTTATTCGATGCTGGGAGGATTGAAGGCAGTCATTTGGGCGGATGCCATTCAGGGTCTTATCCTGATAGGTGGTGCTGTATTGTGCCTTGGCATCCTGATGTTCTCTATGCCAGAAGGACCGATGCAGACTTTCGAACTCGCCATCAACTCACCAGAAGGGAATAAGTTTTCGTTGGGAGCTTTTACCTCAGACCTGACGACCTCCACGTTCTGGGTATGTCTGATCTATGGTATCTTTATCAATCTACAGAACTATGGCATCGACCAGAACTATGTACAGCGCTATCATGCGGCAAAGACCGATAAGGATGCGAAATTCTCGGCACTCTTCGGCGGCTATCTTTTCATTCCTGTGTCAGCCTTGTTTTTCCTGATAGGTTCAGCGCTGTATTCCTATTATGCGGCGGGTGTCGCTATCTTGCCGGAGGAGATAGCTAGTAAGCCCGACTATGTGTTTCCGTATTTTATCGTCAATGGCTTGCCCGTAGGCTTGCGAGGATTACTTATAGCCTCGATATTCGCTGCAGGCATGAGTACGGTATCTACCAGTGTCACGTCGGCTGCCACCATCATCCTGACCGACTACGTCCGTCCATTTTTTCTGAAGGCACGTTATGTGGCAGACCGACTTCGTCACCATGACCCGAAGGATCATCACAAGCATCAGAAACTGGAACTGGCCATAGTCAGGTTGAGTAGTTTCGGCGTAGGACTGTTAGGTGCCGTCGTCGCCATAGCGATGCTCTCTGTCGAGAGTATCATTGATGCGTGGTGGACGTTGTCCAGTATCTTCTCAGGCGGTATGTTAGGACTTTTCCTGTTAGGTTGCATTCCTCAAAAAATCAACCGCGTGGGAGCTTTCTTAGGGTGTGTGGCAGGTATTCTGGTCATCGCTTGGATATCCCTTGCCTCCATGTGGTCACTGCCTGGTCCGCACCTGCATCCCTATCTCGCCATTGTGCTGGGCACCACGGTAATCTTCCTGGTTGGTTTCCTTGCCACGTGGCTTTATCAAACTGGCAGGAAGTAATAAGGATTATTCAGCAGGCAATATACGAATTCGTAAAGTTTGAGGTGTTGTGGGCACGGTGTACTTCTTGAGTACTCCAGGCCCGCAACTACTGTTCCCTAAGCCCATTACCGCACAGTCTATAGACAGATAGACTTTTCCCTGATCCTGCAACTCATAGTCATGTGTCTTGCTAGCCAGATAGAGAGTGGAATAGGGGAGTGCGGAGAATGAAAATGGTTTGTCTACGGCCTCAATCCGTATTCCCTTCCCTTTTTTCTTCTTCAACTCTACGAGGGTACAATCCTCATGGTTCCCTGAGTCCTGTGGACGCGGATAATGAACATATTGTTCACTGACTGTTGACTTCCACCATCCAATAGGACAAGATTGTTTCCGGTCAGGATAGTTGTCCCAAGGTCCTCGTCCATACCATGTCAGTTGCTCGTAATCACGAGGCAGTTCGATGACAATACCCAGTCGGGGAAGTGGTGGCAAACTATCTGGTATCGTGAAGGTGAAGATCCATTCATTACCGTTTTGCTCCATGCTCATCGGAATACGGAGCGTGTCGAGTCCACAACGTTTCCAGTCTTTCGCCAGCCAATTGCCGAAACTCTTGTCATTATCAGTGGGGGCACGGAACACCTGAGGACGGATGTTGGCGACGAGGGTCTGGAGTTCTTTAGAGATTTTCTTTTGTTTCTTGCTCTTAAGTAGTTGAGGCTGCTGGTCGTCATTGACGAGTTTACCTTCTGCTACTTGTCCATAGATATGCTTTACCTCATAATATTTTGGAGTCAGCGATCGGTCACACATCACAATGCCGTTCATACAGAAAGCGTGCAGATTGGGTTTGTCGCCAAAGTCGCCACCATAGAACACGCTATCGCCACGCATGATGCCTTGGTCGGCCCAGTCCCAAATGAAACCACCAAGCATTCGCTTGTGCGAGAGCATTTCTTCCCAATACTCATTGAAGTTACCCAAAGCGTTACCCATAGAATGTGCATATTCACTGGTAAGCACAGGGCGGTTGTCGTTGGTACGATTGGCAATCTCTAAAAGACGCTCCCAACGGGCATTCTCTGCACGTTCCTTATCAGAACCCTCAGGGATTCCAGGGTTCAAGTATTCGTCCATCACACGAGGATAGAAACGACTGAGAACATCCACCGTCTTGGGATCAGGATCGCCCTGAGCCCCTTCGTAGTGGACAGGACGTGTGGGGTCGAACTCATGGAGCCAAGCAGAGGCAGCTGCGAAGTTAGGACCATAGCCGCTCTCATTGCCTAAGCTCCAGAAGAAGATACATGGGAAGTTCTTGTCGCGCTCACCCATTCGGACGATACGGTCGAGGTAGGCAGCATGCCAATCGGGTGTTGAGGCTAGGGTGCCACGAAGTCCATGTGACTCGATATCTGCTTCGTCCATCACATACATTCCTATCGAGTCGCAGAGCTCATACCAACGTGGACAGTTGGGATAGTGACTCGTGCGAACAGCATTGATGTTAGCCTCCTTCATCAGTCGGAGGTCTTTTAGCATCAGCGCTTCACTCATAACACGAGCTGTGTGAGGGTCGTGCTCATGACGATTCACACCACGAATCTTGATGGCTTGGCCATTGACTAGTAACTGCCCGTCTTTGATTTCTATCGTACGGAAACCGACTTTCTGATTTACTTGCTCAATGGTCTGTCCCTTGTCGTCTTGCAACTGTAGACGTAACGTATAGAGGTTGGGATGTTCAGCGCTCCAGAGGCGAGGGCTCTTTACCTTCATCTCCATACGGTTGAACTTACGATAGCCACGTTGTGGAAACCATTCATTCATGCGGGCTGCTTTGTGTTGGAGGTCAAGAACCTCGGAGGCTGCGACGGTATCGCACCCTACTGGAATTTCTCCATCATAGAGGGTGGCGATAAAACGATAGCCTTCTCCCGTTTGACCTTTGAAAACGGAAAACTGAGGATTGATTTGCAACAGTCCATTGGCATCAGCTCTCACAGCCACATTGCTCAGACGGACGTCTGGCGTATGATAGAGCAATACGTCACGATGAATACCTCCAAAGCGCCAGAAATCCTGGTCTTCGAGATATGAACCGTCGCTGTATTTGTATACTTCGATGGCTATCTGGTTCTCACCTCGCTTCAGGTAGGGTGTGACATTAAACTCCGAGGGTTCCATCGAACCTTGGGAATAACCTACTTTTTCCCCATTCACCCAAACGTAGAAGGCAGACATCACGCCTTCGAAACGAAGGAACGTCTGACCATTGCCCCACGAAGCAGGTAGGGTAAAGGTGCGTCGGTACTGTCCAGTGGGATTGCGCTCTACGTAGGTCGTCCACTCCTTCTTGGGCTCTGTAGTCACGCGTGGAGGATCTATCTTAAACGGGAAACCAGCAGAGACGTAGATGGGGGTACCATAGCCATTGACCTCCCAATTGGCAGGAACAGCTAGTGTTTTCCATGAAGAAGCGTCATAGTCTGTCCGATAGAACTCCTTGATGCGCTCTTCGGGCGTCTTCGTCCAGCGGAACTGCCATTGTCCGTTCAGCAACAGCATTCTGTCACCTTGCTTCTCACCATAGGGAATGAAATAGGCCCGTGCTGGCTCACGATTAATCTGTAGCACGTGGTTGTCTTCCCAGTCGTGGTGCTCTTGTGCATTAACGGTGAGGAAGGAAAACAGGGAAAGTAGGAATATCTGTCGTTTCATCTTATTCTATAGTGAGGTTATCAAATAACATATCATGAATACCGTCTCCAGTGAGGACGACATGGTAGTGACCGGCATTGATCTGCGTTCCTGTCGTGATACTGGTCATTTTACGCTTGGTCTTCTTTTGTTGGGTCTGCAAAAACGAGATATCGGCATCTTTATACACCACGCCCTTGATGTCGGTGATGCGCACCTTCAACTGACGTGCCTTTTCCGGATTGTAGTATTTCCATCGGAGCGCATAGATCTTTGCAACTCCCACATTAAAGTCCCATTCCATCCTGTTCTTCACCTTTTTGCCTTCTACCTCAATGGCTGTCTTGGCATGTGCAGGCAACAGAGAGTCTGGTGTTTTGACCAGGATGTCGTTGTTGAAGTCTGCCCATAACGATGGAGAGACAGGCAGGATCCCCTGTCGCCGTGGCTTTACCGCAGTATTGTCATCAGTAGCGATGGCGATGGCGGCAATCATGGCCTGCCCCGCCTTGACTTTGGGGAAGTCAATCTTGATTTCCTCATCTTGGTTATCAATTTCTATTATCCGTTGATAGGGCTTCCCATAATGTACTTGCGCCCAGATATCCAGGTCATGGATATAGGTCTCTCCATTGACAGCGACATCAAAAATACGCAGTCCTTCTGCATCTTGCTGACGGTACCACGGTTCTATGAAGTACAGTTCTATGCGGTATCTGCCTGGACTGGCAGGAAAATGGAAACTTAGCTTATGACGCCCGAAACGGGAAGTCTGGAAGAGGGGAGAGGAAACAGCATCGTTATAAGTCTGTGATGCCTGATAGGGACTGACTCGTAAGGAATCGTTCACGAACATTTCTCCCCAAGAATGCGACCATTGCTGGTTGTCTTGCATCCAAAGGCTTCCGTTCTTGTCTGTATAGTTATCACCTCCGCAGTTCAGACGATACAGGTAGGTATAGCCCTTGACAGGTATTAGGCATGTCTCGTCAATGTTAACCGTCTTGGAAGTAATCGGCTGAGCGTTGTAATGCTGCTGATACATATAGAACGCATCTGTCGGCTGATCCCAGATGGTGAAGAGTCCTTTGTAGTTGAATGGTCCCACTTTGTCAACCCGGCGTAGTGCCTCGTCCGGCTGTCGTCTACCAGGATTGTCATGACTGGTGAGCAACCAAAGGAACTGTCCGCAGATACTGTCTTTAGCTTGTTCGGCAAGACGGACTTTCTTCATCAGAATATCACTGAATTTCTCTTCCGTATAGTTCTCGCCAGTATGGTTGCCAAGAGTACGCCATGCTCCGTATTCCCCGTTTAGTAGTTGCTCGGGTCTCTTCATCTCATTCCCGTAGTTGTCGATGTCTCCACCATAGGTTCCACTCCAGTTCTGTACCACGTTCCAATCGGTACCTTCTCCACCATTACAGGTGGTGATGAGACGTGAACTGCCACAACGGGGATCCATCTCGCGGATAATGGCACAACACTCCTCGGCAAAGTCCTTGGGCAGTGTACTCTCGTTCTGGAGTCCCCAGAGAATGATAGAGGGGGAGTTGCGGCGCTCCTTTACCCATTGACGCAGGTGACGCTTGAAACTCTCACGAAACTCAGGGGTGTCGTACCAGATATGGGCAGAGAACTGTGGCCACCAGAGAATACCCTCTTTGTCAAGCAGTTCCTGATAATGTAGGTTATGGGGCTGGTGGGCATCACGGAAGGCATTGAAACCAGCATCCTTCACCATCTTGACACGAGCCTCTATCTGTTCATTGGTAAAGGCGTGACTTTGTCCGAACTCATGCTCATATTCACAGACACCATTGATGAAGACAGGGTTCCCATTCAGCATAAACCGCTGGTCACCGTCTTTTCGGCTCTGTGGCCATGAGGCGGTAGAGAAACCATATGGTGTATCGGTACTTTCCGTAGCCTTCCCGTTGCGCTTGACAATAGTATTGATATGGTAGAGATAGGGGTGATTCGTACTCCATCGTATGGGATGGGCGATACTTGCAACTTGGCGGATGGTTTTGATTTCTCCTGCCTTCAGTGCTATGGTTTCGGTAAGTCGGACGACTTGTTTTCCGTTCTTTTCACATAACTTGTTGACAAGTTCTATTGTTGCCGCAGTTGTACTGTAGTTCTTGACCTCTGTCTCGATAAAGAGACTGTCGCAGGCATCGTTGTTCCATACATGCACCCCGAATGGCTCTATCCTGATAGGGTCAGTCACTTCCAGTACCACAGGACGGTAGATTCCGAAAGGCTGGCTACCCTCACTGAATCCCCATTCACTGCTGCAACCGCCACAAACCCATGGCATGTCGGTAATGCCGGAAGGATGGGATACCTGGACGGTGAGCATGTTCTCTTTTCCAGATTGTACATAGGGGGTAATATCAACAGTTTCGGTGGTTCGTCCGATGTCATGCCGTCCTAGGTTGTGACCGTTCAAGATGATGGTTGCATAGGTTCCTACACCTTCAAAGCGCAGGAAATACTGCTTTCCTTTCAATTCAGGAACAAGGAACGTCTTCTTGAATACGGCATCACCGTGCAAGTTGCCGTGCTCTTTCTGTACGGCACCATAGTAGTCGTCGAGGTTGAGTGGAATGTCGCTGCGGAATGTCTGTTCGTTAAAGGTAATCTCCCAGTTGTCGTTCAACGACTGCGTGTATCGGTGTCCCGTAGATTCCGGGGTGGGGAAGTTGACTTCGCTCTTGCCCAGATGCTTGCTGGTGGCTACGGCAATACCGCGCTGCTGGTCATTGTTGACGGCACAATAGAAATGGTAAACCACACCGTTGTGCTTCACAACATAGCTCTTATGGGCAAACAACTTGTCATAGGGTTTGGAGGGGATAATCAGGTCGTCGCCTGTCCAGTCCGTCCAATGTACAAGATCGCGACTGACTGCGAATGTGTTGAAGGCATTATATTCTCGGGTGGGGTTGAAGGCGGAGAAATAGAACATCACCCATAGGTTATTCATCCAGACAATCTGGGCATCACCAGTAATTGTCCCATCACTGTCGTGTGCAAAGACGGGATTACCCTCGTAGCGTTTCCATTTTTTAAGGTCCTTGGAGAGGGCGATACCGATACGCTCCCCTTTGGGGTGAGTGTCATCCTTGCCACCGGCATTGTAGAACATCACAAAGGGATATTGCTCCTCACCCTTGATACGCTGTTGCTTGTCCTTGATCCAGTAAACGGTACTCTTATACTGCGTCAGCCGTTCCCACCACTGGGCATCCTTGTCGTTGTAACTTATCAATGGAGTAGGCTGCGTGTCCCACTGATGTGCCGTGGTGATGTCTTTGTCTGTGGAAGCAATACCAATACTCAATGGGGCATTGACGGCTTCATAGCCTGTTCCAGGCCCACCGATATAGGTGATATAATGGCGGTTCTTGTAGGACTGCATCTCATAGGTGCCGTCCCATTGGTAGTCGATGAGTGCAGGAAAACCGCCCCGCTGGTTTTGGTCCCATAACTGCAATCCGTCGGCAGGGTAGGTGAGGATGCGTCCTAAGGTCGTCCAATGCAACAGGTCGTCAGAGGTGGCGAGCCACGTCTCATAGCCTCGTCCGTCGAGTCCGTCCTTGCCATTATAGACAACGTACGTCATCAACCATTTTTCTCCAACACGGAAGACTGTCGGACAGTCTATCTTGTGGTAGTTGTCCGTAGGAGCAACCACCATACCATATTTATAGGGGGTGCGCACCTCTTGGTAGATGTGCAGCATCTCTTCCTGAGAAATCTGCTGACCATAGACGGCTGATGTCAGCAGCATCCATAAGAACAATATACCTTTTCTCATGCCTTTACTTTTGGAACAGCCAGTCTACTTCGCTCGACGGACCATTGAGGCCACAGTCACGAGGTTTAATGTTATCGCTTGTGAAGCCTGCAACAATCAGTATTCCTTTGGGGAGTCGCAAGGTGTGATGACCAGCGGGGAGCGAATAGGTGTGGATATTAACTTTGGGCATTTGCACGATACTGATGGCGTTACTCAATACAGGCTCAGCTTGTCCGTATTCATTACCCGTGGCATCAATCTCCAACTTAGGAGCTTTGGCCCACTTAGGGTCGTCATCCTTGAAGAGACCAACGAGTACTTTGACTGGTTTGTCGCATTCAAACTCGATTGTAGTGCCCACAATACGTGTGCTATCGCGATTCAATACCAAGGCTTGCAGACCAACCAACTCTGGTGCCAAACTGTCTATGGGTGTATCTGGACGATTCTCGAAAAGAATGGCACCTTTCTTCAATGTAACGGTAGTACCATTGTATTTCACATCTGCAGGTTTCAGAGGACTGATAAAAACGTCGGTCTGGGCTACGGGATGCTTTAGTTTCTCGATATTTTCTTTGAAGGCATCGAGTTCTTCCTGATAGATTTTTGCCAGTTCGCTCCACGTTTTCATCTTTCCGTTGTCACCACCTACAGGAATGCGGCGCTGAGCCGTCTGCATGGAGTTGGCATAAAGGTAGATAGAGTCAGTCCATTGTGCTAACAAATTCCATGTGTATACACTCTTCTCAAGTAAGGGTATAGCCGCATCGAGGTAATTAATATTCTTGGTCCATTTGTAGTTCAGCACTTGCTGGGCTGCCAGGACCTTATCACGGAAAGACAGAGCAAACAATGAGTAACAAATAATGTCGTTGCGAAAACGCTCAAATTCGTCGGCATTATACAATGGTTTTACATCCACAATAGCGTTTAGTACCTCTACGGCTTTGTGTTGGTGTTCTACGCACTGGTTGACGATATCAAGAGGCAATTCGCCGACATGTTTCTCGCCTTTCCATTCCTTCTCAACATATTCGATGAGTTTCTCGCCTTGTGGTCCGCAACTCTCGTAGAAGCCTGGATAGATGGTATATTTATAGGGATTAACCAATTGACCCATAGTCATGCCAAGTAGTAACGTCTGACGGTTACCTTCCGTAATACCGAAGCGACGAAGTAGTTTGGGGGCAATCTCGCCCGACTCATCGTAAGCATTCAACAGATGCGCTGCGGCCTCCTTACTGATGCCATAATAATCAGCCAACAGCCGTTCCCAGTATGCTTTGTCATCGCCACGCTGGTCACTCCATGCATAGCGGCCCCATGCCTTATACCACATCCAGTCGCGGTCAATCTGTAACAACCGTTCTCCGTTGGGTAGTTTATCCGCTGTATAAGGCCAGTCCCAATAGGAAGCCTGTGGATAGAGATGCAGTCCCTTCGAATGATGCATACGATGCATCGCCTGTACGGCTTTCTGGGTAAAGGCTGGTGACGACCACCGCCATGGCTCCAGGTTGGCGAGGATATGTACATTATCTATATGAATCGGTGCTGCAGCGGCAAGCATACGATGTGTCTCACCCCAAGGACCACCTGGCTCATAGGTTGTCAACGACTCTCCTGTGTATTTGTTCATCGTGTAGATATTCGGATAGAGTGGGAGAGAGGCTTTCAGCACGGCAGGACCATCGGTATCGTGGTTACGGAGAATGATTGGTGGGAGGTCCGTCCGTCCTGATGCTTTCAGACCGTCTTTGATACCGGGAATCACCGTTTCCGTCATCCATTTGATGTCGTTGTCGATACCCGACATCGCCTCGCCGAGACAGACCAAGAATCCCACCTTTGGATATTTTTCGACGAAGGCAGCGATAGACTTACGCGTATAGTCGGCAATCAATGGGGTGATAGGACGGTTTCGATCCTGGGTCTTCAATCCGTAATGGTCAGCAAATGGTTTGCTAAGGATGATATTATAGAACATCTGGATGACACGGATACCGCGTCGATCTGCCTCGTCAACGAGAAATCTAAACATCTCCTGGTTCTTTTGCATCGTCTCATCATCCACCTCTGGGGCGAAAGGATAGTCCTTGAGTTTTACCAGAGAGGCAAAGGGATGGCCGTTCCAGAGATAAACAGTATTCATATTGTTCTCTGCGAGTAAATCCAGATACTTGATCCACAAAGCCTTGTCATAGAACCAAGGGAAGTTCTCGGGGGTATAAGGATATTCGTAGACGCGATGCCCAGGAAGGTAGACCGTCTTTTGGAGTCCCACACAGGCTCCGCGCAGTTTCATCTGTGGCATCTCACTCTGTGTGGTTAGGTTGCTGAGTGTGGGGTCTTCCTGTAATAGTTCTAATAATTTGTTGACTCCATAAATCGTACCAGCACCATCGTTGCCGATAACACGGATCTGCTTGTCTTTTCTGAGAAGTGTGAACCCTTCTGCCTCACCGTTGTCAGCCACTTCAATAGACACATTGAACTTACCTTCCTTGCCTGTCAACAGACTGGCGGCATAGTTGGTCTGCGGACCTACATTCTTGACTTTTACCTTTGCATAGGTAAATGGTGTATTCAACAAACACAGTGCGAATATCAGTTTCTTGATCATAGACCTATTTTTATTTCTTGTTTTGCAGGAATCTCTATTGCTTTCTCTCCAATAATCAGGGTTCCTTTTCCACCGTCGCTATAGACGGAGACTTCCTGTCGGTTCATCGTCACATGTATCTTTCCAAAAGGAGTTGGAACATTACCTTCCATCCATTGTAAGTCTCCCAAGACAGGCTTCACAAGATACTCCTCATAGCCAGGTTTGGTAGGTTGCACTCCTAGGTAATACTTGCCGATTAGGTAGATTGGGCTGGCTCCCCAGGCATGACAGAGACTCTTTCCGTAGGGTCGTCCGTACATGGCAAGGTGTTGTGTGCCAGTCTCTTCGGGATTGTATTTCTCCCAGAAGGAGGTCGCCCCCTCATGGAGCATACCACCCCAGTAGTCGCGTATCTCTTGTAGGACCTGTGTCTGTAAACCATCAATGCAGAATGTTTCCAGTTCGTAGAAACGCATATAAGGTGTAGTGATGGGGGCGATGGATGGGTTAAGCATGACGCTCTTCATAATCTCATGACGCTCTTCCTCGTAAGCTAATCCGTAGAGTATGGCAAACATATTGGGGAACTTGGTGATTTGTTGGTTCATCTTCCCCTCTTCGATAGCGTGATAATATGCTTTACGATCATAACTCCAGAAGGTCTGCTTGATCTTGTTGCGCAGCTCTTCTGCCTTTACGCGGTAGTCGCTCTTGTTGATGCCTAGGAGTTTGGCACAGGCTGCCATTGTCTCCATTGCCTTCATGAGCAGAATCTGCTCGAAACACAACGTCCCGCGCTTATGCATGGGGAAATCCACCCAGTCCACAAAAATCCAGTCATCTGATTGCCCCTCCGCCATACCATCATCGTTCAGGCGTCCTTCGACATACTCCATGAGAGTCACCATGCGGGGCCACATCTCGCGGACGAAGTCCAGGTCGGCAGTATACAGGTAATAGTCATGGATGGACTTAAACCAATAGAACGTATAGTCCATGATGGTATTGATATGGGCCGTAACGGGGTCCTTTCCACGCAACTGGCGGATGGTGCGCTTGACGCATTCTGTGTCGAAGCGGAGGTAGTAGTTCATCAGGTATGATTGAATGGCATCACCACTCCACGTCCATCGGTCGCGCTTGATACCGTCCATGAAAAACTCACGGGTGGTGAGATCCATGGTGTAGGCAGCAGTGTCCCAGATGTTGTTCAGCAGTTCGTCGGAGCAACGGAAGGAACCACTTCTTTCCTTATCGAAGGGAGCGTATTCGTAGTCCATCAAGACTGCGTCAAAGGTGGTGCCTTCTTCTGCCTCGATGTAGACGAAGCGGAAAGCTTTAGAGGTCGCGATAATGTCGCGACATAGTGGACAAGAGAGTACGTCGAGGGTTTCGCAGTGTTCTTTGTCGAGAGCTTCCTCGCGGCTTTCGCCGTAATAGATGTGGAGTGTGCCTTGGAGATTTTTGATTATTAGGTAACCGAAAGTCTCCCGTCCGAAGTCATAGAGAGTGGCGTTCGTCGCTATGTCATAGCGACATGCTGGACGGCATTCGCTACGCTCCAGTTGATATTGCGAGGGGGGCGTTTCAATGCTGTCGAAATTCCAGGAGGCTGCAGGTACGTAGATGCCAGAACCGTGGGCAATTCCGTTCTCATCAATCCATATTTTATCTTCATAGGTGACAAGCCAAGTGGAATCCGTATGGATGGTTTCGCCTTCAATGAAGAGGGCAGGGGGAGTTGCTTGATTCCATACCTTGAGATTCAGTTTGTGTTTGCCTGCAGGCACCACAAACGTCTTGGGCATTCCAAACTGCAGTTTGCCGTCGAGAGCGAGGTTGAACTGACCCTCACAGGCAATGGTAATTGTTTCCTCATGTTCAAGATTAAACTCGTGAGAGAACTCTACTGTCACGTAGTGTGAGTCCTGTTTCCAGAACGGAGGAAACATTGCCCCCCGTTCCGTACGGCGGTTATTGAAGATATTCCCCAGCCATATCTCAAAATCGCCAGGGTACCATATCCACGTTGCTTTATTTCTTTCCTGCATTGTTCTTGATCTGTTCATTTACCTGTGGTCCATTATTTTCCCAGACATTGCCGGGGCCGTTGGCATTCTGGAGGAATTTCTCCTCAGGCGTCCAGTTGTCACGGATGGTGATGTTGGAAGACCCTTCGTCTGTATAGAGGTAGAACCAGTGATTCGGGTCGTGCACATAACTTGGTTTAGCAATGTTGCGCACTACATTCTCTGAGATGATAGTGCCAGGCTGGTTACCGAGGGTATAAATGCCGGCACAGTCGTACATGTGCTTAGCATAGTCGTAGATGAGGTTCGCATGAACCTTGTTGTCTTTCATGCAGACAAGGTCACGGTTCCATCCCCAACCTAATGAGATTCCCGTATAACTGATATCATGGATGGTGTTATGTTCAATGGTGATGCCACTGACATAACCGGCTGCGATTGCTACACATCCCCAGTCTTCATTGGTAACATTATAGAACTCCGACTGCTCAATGGTCTGGTCAGTGCATATTTCCCGGAAGTCGGTAGGCTGGTAGGGCAGATGTGTCTCCAGTCCCTCTGGTGAGAACGAACCGCAAACATAGCCGTTCATGGCGATGTCAGTAAAAATGCAGTTTGTCGTCGTACCACGGCGACAGGCAATGACATAGTCCAGACCAGAGCCTCCGAGATGTTCGAAACGGCACCCCTCGAAGTTGATGTCCTCAGTATAGCGCAGTTCCACAGCAGCATCGGCACGTCCGAGCCAGCCCTGGTTGTCGAGCTTGTGGTTGTTGGGGCGGTCAATCTGCGGACGCAGTTTATAAGCTTCCGTCAGATACATACCAGCCTGCAAGGGCACATGTCCTTTCTCAGATGGCCGCATCCAAGTGCTATGACTGAAGGTAATCCCTTTGATGGTGATGTTGCGAACGGGATGCTCTGCAGAGCCGATAAACTCCAGCAATGTTTCCTGTACGGGTATGATGGCCTCGCGGATGGTCTCTCCGTCACGAGGCTTATAATAGAGTTTATGCTCACGGATATCATGATACCATTCTCCTTGCTCGTCAAGCAGTTCCTTGGCATTTGTCAGATAGAACGGTGACGGATGGCCAGTATTGGGAGTCATGGGGGAGGGCCAGGGGTGTTTGAATTGTAGGTTTGCCTCTGGGTTGTGGAAACGTATGGCAGCAGAGTCGCCCTGAACGGTGATGCTCTTGATGCGCAAGTTGGAGGTACACCACATCTCATGGAGAACCATTTCTGCATATGGAGCCTTCATAATATTGACAACCGCCTTCTTGGGTACCCACAACACTTGTTTTTTCTTGTCGTAAGTCATGATGCGGTGCATCTTTTCGAAATCATTCACATCACGGGCTCTTATCGCTTTCTTTCCATTGATCCATAACTGGCGGAAGTCGATAGGACGACCGTTGAAGTCGGGGACATCAGCCACTAAGAACTTACCTTCTTTCCTCCAGTTCTTAATTTCCATACCGCCACTGATAATGGCATTCTCTCCTTGGATTGTCAGTCCACTGTCCTCTGGGCGCAACCGTAGCGGTTCATAGAGATGGTAGGTGCCTGCACTCAGGTGAATCGTCATAGCCGTTGTCTGTCCTAACCTCTTGGCTTCACGGGCCTTCTGTATGGTCTCCGCTAAAGAAGAGTCGGGCGTTATATAAAATTCCGATAGGGACGCATATGCTGATGCGCCCCTAACTAATAGACCTAATAGGATGATGGTGATTTTTCTCATAATGTTATCGTGCTAATGGCAACCAGAGAGACATGTCTTGAATACCTCGGTTGTCCCATGCATAGTAGGGAATGAGTCGTATCTTAACTTTCTTCTTGTTTGTGGGGCGAATCTCCCGATAGAGCGTCTGGTTGTCCCATTTCTCCTGATTCACGAGGACAACCTCACCTTCCAATACAGTCATCTCATGCCCACTGATAGTCATCTTCTGTTCTGTAAACTGTATGTCAGCAGGGATGGCTATGTCATTGATGCGGTAGCCGCCTTCGATATCTTCGCCTTCTAGACAGTAGACAATAGGACCGCGCTGGACAGCAATCTGATTCTTTGCCTCTTCAACCAGCGGATTCGCCTCTATCAGTCGGGGCCGCATGTCGAAGTTGACTTCAATGACATCACCCTTCTTCCATTTGCGGCTAATGTCAAGGTCTGCTGGTTCACCGTTCACCTTTACTGTATATTCTGTTGCCCAGTCTGGCTTGTGTAACTTGACATTCGTCAGGTTCTTGGCTTTCTTGATAGTCAGCGTGATCTTACCATCCCAGGGGTAGTTGGTCTGCTGTTCTACTTCTAGGTCTTTGGTCTTCAAAGCATTCTGGCCGTAGAGGTTGACGTATAGCGTGTTTTCGTTGATAGCATAAGCATATTCCTGTGCCTCACAGAGGGTGCGCAGGGTGTTGGGAGGGCAACAGAAACAGGTGATGTAATGCTGACGGTGCTTAGGCCATCGCATGACATAAGGGAACTCCTTTGTGCGACGCAGTGCCTCTGTATAGAAGAAGTCTTTACCATCGAGAGAGATTCCAGAGAGGATACCGTTATACAATTCGTTCTCGATGTTGTCGATATACTTACTGTCTCCTGTCGTCTGAAACATACGCCAGGAGAAGAGCATCATACCAATCTGGGCACATATCTCGTTATGAGCAGCTTCCTGCGGCAGTTGGAACTGTCGTCCGTAAGCCTGATGAATCTGCTGGATGGAGGGTTGATTGTAAGTGGTACCATCAGGTGATACTCCATCGTAGAGGGCACCGCAACCGCCCATGATGTATATCTTGTGCTGGATGATATCATCCCAGATTGCGGAGAGGTTCTTCATCAACTGTTCTTCACCCGTCTCTGCATAGAGGTCGGCTACACCCGCATAAAGGTAGTTGGCACGGACGGCATGTCCCATAGCCTCATACTGGTCACGGAACTTGTGACGGTCCTGGTTATGGTCTTCACCATTCGTTACACTGTCACGGATGGCTATTAAACCCTTTGCCAGGGTCAGATATTTCTCGTCACCCGTCTCACGGTACATCTCTGCAGCCCCCATATAGTGGCTGGGGCAGATGGCATTGCGTGACAACTCTGCAGCATCGTTCGTCAGGAAATTATACAGGAAGTCAGCGGCTTTCTTGCTACAGTCGAAGAGTGTAGTCTTACCAGTGGCACGTTTGTGGATGATTCCTGCCGTCATCAGGTGTCCGAGGTTATAGGTCTCGAAGTTCAGACGGGAAGCAAAGGCGTGCTTCTGGTCTTTTCCAATCTCGATACCTGCTGCATTCTCCGTGTTTGCATGGGAGTCGATGCCTGCATTACGCTCTGAGATGACAACGGGGGTATGAATATAACCGTCGTTGCGCTGTGCGAGTGCCACTTGCTCGATGAACTTATCCATCAAGGCATCTATCTTCGGGTCCTTGGTGATGGCATATACGGTGGCACATGCCTCCAGCCATTTATACATATCACCATCGTGGAAAGGAGGACCATGGTGTTTGCCTTTCACCGTTCCTGCTGCTACTTCGAAGTTGCGAAAACCGTTACTGCCATGCAGCCCCATGTTGTCGATGGTCTCCCAGGGCGTGTTCCATGTGTCCCACATGTCCCATATTCCTGTAGTGGAAAGCATGTTGAAACGGTCGCCCCAAAAACCGCCTGTCCATTGGACGGCTCCCATTGGGGTGTTCTTCATCCGGGCCTGACGACTGTTACTCATGTCTGTCAGTCCCTGTGCCGTTGCTGCAGTGGCGCTGCACAGCATGATGGCAACAATCATTTTTCTCATATCTTTCCTCCTCTTGCTTTTATTCGTTCATACCAAGCTTCACGCTCTTTGACCAAGTCATAGCCACGTTTCGTCAGGTAGTTGTTGATACGTCCCTTGTATTTTCCGAATACCTCATGTTTCTTCTTTGAACTCTCTGCATCGATGGCAAGTTCACGTGCTTCTATCAGCCAGGCAAGAATCTGTGCCTTTTCCTCTTCTTTCAAGGTAGGAATCATGTCACAGTGCGCTTCGTAGGTCACTTTCACCACATTGAAGGTCATCACATCTTTCACCCGTTCGATGTCCTGTGGCTTTAGGTACATCGACAGGTCGGCATCGAAACCGAAGTGGGAACGATACAGTTTTGAGTCACATTGCGCCTCGGCGAGTTTCTTGTCCTTCTTTTTCACGGAGTCACGCTCGGCATAGATGTCATTGAGCTTGAAATAGCGGTTGGCTATGATGTTCTGTACATTTTGTCCCAAGGGAGTCCATGTGATGCTTAACTCGTCAGTGGCTTTCCTGGCACGTCCTATAATAGTCTCTACATACTTGCTGTCGCGTCCGGCACTGTCGAGTACTACTGTTGGAGTAGGGTAGGAGTTAAAAGTCTCTTTCAGGTACATCACATTATTGCCGTAGTTCATCTTTACATTTCTTACCATCTTCACGTCACGGCTCCTTTCTACAAACAGCCATCCGTTCCAGCCCATTTCGTCGAGGGCCTGTTTGATGAGCGGCAGGTTGATGGCAGGGTCGTTGCGCAGACAAAGACTGTCGGTATTTGATGCATGGATAGCACAGATATTCTTGGCACCGAGTTTCTTCATGTCCTTAGGAATGTCCCAGCCATGTTCTATGATGGTCTGCCATTTATAGAAGATGGCAATACCATCGCTTTTAATCTCTTTTAGAAGTTTTAGGTTGCCTGCTGCATCTAACGGGGTGTCGATGCCAACCATGACGCCATGTATCTTGGCTGCCTCACCGATAGCATGCAACCGTTTAACAATCTCTTTCCGCTTCGTCTTGTCGGTAGTCCAGTCGTTACCGCATCCGCCCAAAGGTAAGAAGGCAACCTTGACATCTCCCATGCGCTTCATCGTTTCGAAACAGTCTTCCATTAGTGCAAGATAGTTGTCGCGTAGTGTGAGGTCCTGTCCGTAGAAACCGCTCATGGCGATAGCTCCGATATGGATACCCAGGCTGTCGGCTGTGTGCTTGAAGAAAGCAGCAGTCTTTGCATCGCGCATCTTGTTGTCGAACATTTCTCGCTTGCCCAGTCCGCCCATATCCATCTCCACACCGTCACAGCCTAACTCCTTAGCGAGTTGAAACTCACCTAGCTTCTGGCGTTTCAATACCATCCAGTCGCATACGCCCACCTGATAACGTTCTTGTGCCATGAGGGTGTCAAGGCATGAGAAGCCGCATGCTAAAATGGAATAAAGTAAAATACGTAGTTTGTTCATATGTGCTTTAGATTATCTCTAATTTGTTGCTACTGACTGGTGAATAGCAACAACTATCCGCATCTTCAGCTCTTCCTTTTCTTCTTTAGAAAGAGGCTGGAGAGACGGAATAAAAGAATAGAGGGTTTCTTTCTTCTTGCAATCTCTTTTTGTTGCCATTATCACCTGTTTATTAAAGGACGGAATAATGGCATTGGTGTAACCAATAGAAAGGAATAGCTTTTATGTGGTCAGTGTCATCTGTCCTGCATATTCACGAAGCCGGCTTATACTTCGGTGCATCAGGTTACGCACGCTCTGGTAGTTGATGCCCATAACCCTACAGATGTCATCGTATTTGAGATGCTCCAGATAATAGAGATTGATAATCTGTCGCTGACGGGGTGATAGCTTGTCGAAAAACGTTGCCACGTTGTCGGAGAGCGACTGGTTATGCTCCATCTGCTCCCGGTTGTATTCATCTGCTTCGGCGATTACCTGCATGCTGGCATCGGTAATCTCACTGTCGCAGAGTTTGTTGTTGCGACGAAACTCGTCGTTCATGCGGTTGCGCAGCGAGATATAAAGGTAACTCTCGATGTTGCTGATGTTGCTGAGACCGTCCTTGCGCGTAAACAGTTTTACAAAAACGTCTTGAATACAGTCTTTGAGTGCCTCGCGATCGGTCATGAACTTTGAACCGAAAGCGAAGAGGCCGTCGATGTGTTTGTCGTATAGTTTAGAGAAGTCTTCCATCTCTTTACTTTTTAGTAGTTTTTGCAGTAGAAGTAGTTTGTTGCTGCAAAAGTAGTAACTATTTTTGAGATAAGCCCCTAAAATATAATTTTTTTACTATAAATAGTGTTAAAGTTCACCATCTTTTTACACCGTCTCCTCGAAAGTGGCCTCAAATGTTATAGTGCGCGTAGCCATATAAGTTGGCCTGAGGAAGTAGTCTTGGGGGTGAAGGTGCCTTGCAGACGGACAGATTTCTGTTGCTGTCTGATGGTGCCGCTCTTCATGTCGACAGTGTAAAGCTGGTAATTACCAGGAGACACTGAGATCGTGGAGATATCCCCCTGAGGATAGACGAGGTAACCGGTGTTGGCACTGCCTGTGGCAATGCAGCCCGTGCCCTCAATGGGTGACATCTGACAGACATCTTTAAGGAACACCTGCTGCAGTTTGGAGGATTCCTCCTGACTCTTGATGGGAATGTTGGGTAGCGAACCACCAGCCATGAGTATCGCCCAGCCGTAGGTGGGATACTGTTGTGAGAAGAAGGTGACGGCTTTTTCAGGATAGCGGTCACGGTACTCGCGGACGGCACGATAGGCTTCCTCGAAACCTGTCTTGCCAACCTTCATTTTACGCATCCACTGTCGTGGTGCCATGTTTTTGCCGCCCTCGGGTGCCCATAGCCCCTGTGTGTTATAATGCCAGTAGCGAATGTCGATGATATCAACGACCTTGCGCAGTTTTGGATCGGCTAGGATGCTGTCCTGTACGTCTTTGGTACAACTGAGTGCTATCAGCGGATGACGACCTGTTTCTGCCTCCCATTCGGCAACAGTCTCCAGCCAGAAACGGGTGAAATGCAGTGGCCCCGTATATTCTGCGCTGACGGAATGTATCACGTTAGGCTGGTCTTTCGTCTGTTCTAGACACATCCGGATATATTGGCGGTGCAAGGGGCGCAATATAGGATTCTGCTCGTCATAGAACTGCTCAGCCATGAACACGCGCTTGTCACCTGCAAAGGGAACAGGTTCGGGGAAGTCTGTGCCGTTGATATTGTTGACGGGGCGCCAAGGACAATCCACCCAATGGGCTCCTGCCTCCAGAATGTTATGCTGGAAATAGTGCTCATTATAGAGGAGAATTTGCTGGCTCGCTGCCTGATGGGCAAATTCGTTCAGTCGGCTCCAGTACCAGCGATTGGGCTTTGTGAGGTCATAGCGTGATAAACCGTCCCATGCAGTTCCTTCTCCAGAACGGGCGAAGGGTTGTTCGTAGAAGGGTGCCCACACGTCTCCATCGGCACGTCGGATACGCTCATGGTCTGTCCTACGAAGGTCATACCAGAGTCCGTAATTGTGATATAAAACAGCATAGCGATTCGCTGCCATGTAGTTGACAACGGAGTCAATGCGATCAGTCCAGCCCGTTCCTTCACGACCAGGAACAAAACGCGTGATAGCAGGTTTGGCACCCTGTTCGATGAAGTTGTCTTTCACTCTTCCGCTCCACCAGGGGACATTGTATTGGTTGCCAGTAATCAACTGACCATTGGCGGTCAGATGACCGTTGGTGATGGAATAGCTGGGAAGGGTGGATGGGATAGGATGGGCGGTTTGAGCCAGACTGGCGGATATACCGCCTTGGGTAGTGGCTGTAAAAGGAATACTGTCAAGCCACATCTCCATAGTGAGTCTTGGCTGGGTTAGTGACTCCTGTGCCAATGCCATTGCCTGTTCCACTGTAGGAGAGCTGGATGCATTGGTGGAGCGGGGAAGAATATAGGGGGCGAAAGGCAATTTGCCTAGTCGTTTCTCCAACTGGTCATAGAACAGACTACGGGGTGTTACATGGTCGTTACTGCTGGTCCATTCTCCGTTTCCCGTCAGTGTTCCCCAGCAGCCATGACCACTGCAGCGGTTGTCGGCATCGGGGGAGTAGCATTCGATGGTTGAGGCAGTACATTGCCATAGCATGGAGTTGGCGGTGTTCCATCCTGTTCCGTACTGAAACTGTTCCAGGTTGGCAAAGCGGATATCGCTACCATCAATATTGACGATGTCGAAGAGCAGTCCTGCTGCCCATGATCCGATACTACCACTAAACCCCAAAGACTCTTCACCTTCACACTGTACGAAGGCGTTAGGACCTGCGGCACAATAGCCAGCAGCAAAGTCGTGGATTCCCTGTCGGGAGATACAACGCTGGAAGAGCGTCTGTTGTCCACGAGTCAGGAAAACCTGTCGTCGCCATCCTCCTATCTCCGAAACGGGCTCTTGAGCAAGGCAGTCTTCTACGGTGATTCGGCTGGTCTGTTTCTGCAGATTGACAGCAGAGCCTGCCAGGTGTTGGAATACCACCCTGCGGACCCATCCGTCACGTACATTATTTATATAGATACCATCCCAGCAGTGGTCTTCGTCCTTGTTATTCCATATCGCTACCTCTGAGTCGATAGTCAGGTTCTCCACACCACATTCTTTGATCTCTCCTTTGTTGTAGTTATTGACCACGATAGCTCCTCCGTATGTTTGGGAGAGAGTTGTGGTGATAGGAGCGTCGATGGTAATCGTCGTCCCAGTGATGGCTGTGATGGTGCGGTCCCATGTGATATCGGTATCTGTTGCCTTCCACCCCGTATAGTCCAGTCCGCCGCCGAAGTCATTCATCTTCAGTGACAGGATCCATTCGGTAGTACTGGGACGCACAATGGTAATACGGCTACCTGGCTGTAGTCCCTTGGTGGTTTTCAGGGCGAGTAGTGTACTGCCTGCTGCCACTTTCTCATTGGTAATAGCAATGGTATCCCCCAGTATCTTAGTGGCTTGCCCCTCTATATAGATGGCGGCACCACGTCCTGGTCCAGTCTTTCGAATTATTGTCTTATGCTTGTCAACACCTCTCAATACCACGCCGGAAGAAGTGATACGAAGGGCTTTGCTGATATTGAAGATGCCTTCGCCAAGTAATACACACCCCCGATGACCGTTCTTGTTGGGCTTGAGTTGTGACACATAGTCGATGGCCTGCTGGATGATGCTGGAGCAGTCACCCTGCTGAGAAGCAACGTAGATGCTGACAGGGATATCAGGAATGGCTTCCTCTGAGGCATGATAGCCACAGGTGGAGTAGTCCATGGGGATATATACTTCCTTTTTAGGCTTTGGAGCAGCAAATAGGTTTGCTGTCACGAAGGAAACTATTAACAGTGTCGTTAAGCGTAGAATATAATTCTTGTTCATTTTTTTTGATGTTGTTTCAGCGATAGTTACTGCAAAGATAGAACAATTTAGGGTAATATACAAATTTATTGGCTTTTTTTTCGTCAGTCTCAAATCCATCTATTACGTGCAGTAGTACAGCTATTACGCACGCGGCTATAGATAATACGTGCGTGGCTATAGCTAATACGTGCGTGGCTACAGCTATTATGCACGCGGCTAAGCTATATTTCCGCAAATCATTTAACCTATTAACATAGCACTCTTTAAACCTCGATAAACAAAGGACTTATGTTATGTTAATAGTTGCCAAACTATTAACATGCATTTAACAAAATCGGATGCACCATTGCGATGCATCCGATAGTGAGAGAGTTATGTGTTTCTAGATTACTCTGCGAGTGGGTCGAAAGTGCCATTAGCACCACTGTTGTTATAGTCTGCCCAACCAATAGTCTGTGGCAGTTCGGGGTTGTGGCTTTGTGCACCCTGGCTCAGCCCTAAGAAGTAGTACTTGGGACGGAAAGCATTGTAGAGCGCATTCTTCTGTGAGTCACGACTATCACCCAACTTATACGATGTAACCAGATTGGTGTTGTACCAGGTCTTGAGTGTCGTTAGCTGAGTGTTGATGTCTGCCTGACTGAAGTCTACGCCATCAGGACGTGCAACCCCAGCATTTACCAGCGGGTCACTATTGAAAGTTGTTCCACCAACACCAAACTGGTCTGCAGTACGGAATTCAACACGCTCGCGACGCTGGCCGTTCCATGGTGTAAAGCCTAGCCAAGTGCATGTGTTGCCACCCCAACCAGTTACCTTCCAAGAAGGTGGCAATGTTTGCTGCTCTGCGTCGGCATCAGCTTGTGGCTCTGTCAGAGTTCCACCGTCGAAAAGCATCCAACGACGCATGTCATCGAAGCGCTTGCCCTCGTAAGCAAATTCTATCTGACGCTCATACAGGATGGCACTCATACATGCTGCTTGCTGGTCACCGATAAAGTCAGCGGTTGTCCAGTCTGGAACACCAGCACGCTTGCGTACTTGGTTCATATAGCCTAAAGCCTCTTCTACCTGGCCAGCACCGCAAGCCACCTCAGCAAGATTCAACAGAACCTCTGCATAGCGCAACTCAATGAGAGGAGCACCTGAATAGAAATGCTGACTGGCAATAGGATCGTAATTGTACAGAGGTGAGCCGTTTACATCTAAGTCGTCACTCTTCTTACGTACATAGATTCCTGCCTTGTTGGTCAACAGGTTGTCTGCTGCGTAGGAGTTACCACTTTCAATGTTGCCCTGGTCGTTCTTGTCAACATACCAAACATAGTTCCAAAGTACGTAGTTCTTACCACCATCATACGATGGATTATTGGCATCGGCTTGAGTAGGATCACCCTGATAAGCCCAGCGGAAGCCAGGGAAAGCAAATGTACGATAGAAACGTGGGTCGCGGTTCATAAAAGGAGCCGACTCGTCGTAAGCATACTGGCTGCGTGCCAACTTAGAATAAGTGTTTGCATAAGTACGTGAACCAGTTTCCAAAGCAGGAAGGCCTGAAAGGTCAGGCATTTTTCCATCAGCCATTGGGAACAATTCTATCAGAGAAAGACTAGCTGTTTTACCACTACCTCCAGTATTCTTCGGACGAATAGCCCGCTCCCAACTATTGTTACGTTGGATATCAGAACCATCCGCTACAATGTTATTGTACAATGCTACGAATACAGCCTCAGGATTGATACCATTCGAAAGGAACTGCTTGGCAAAGTCGCTACCATTGACGTTAGATCCAGAAGTGTAAAGGTCATATCCACAAGCCTTGATACTTTCGAGTTCTTGTTTCATCTGAGTGTAAGCAGTCTTCCAACGGTTTTCATCGTTCTTGCGATTAAACAGAGGACTGCACCACATGAGCAGTACACGGCCCTTCAGAGCCAATGCCGTACCAGTGGTAACTCGTCCCCAATCGGAACCAGTCCATCCACCGTTCATGGTCTTATCAGCAAGTAATTTTGCCGACTGGTCAAGATCGTTACATATAAATTCAATGCAAGCCTTGGTTGTAGAGCGGGGAGTATAGTTATCCTTGACAGGTTCAAGCACTTCCGTAACGATGGGCACACCACCATACCACTTCACCAGATTATAGTAACACCAGGCACGGAAGAAGTAAGCCTGACCCAGCATGATGTTCTTATTCTCATCCGACAGCGTGCTATTAGTAACACCTTTGATGAAATCGTTGATGTTGCGAATGCGTCCATAGACAGAATTCTGGATATTATTATGAGCGCCCATGAAATAATCTGGTACACCATTAGTACCACTCATTGATGACAATGCAGCCTGAGGGTTGGTAAAGGCGGTAAAACCAGAATACTCCTCTGTAGAACCTCCTGCAATATCATTGTTACCAATAGATACAGACAGATAGTTAGTGCCTGTGCTCAAGTCGGCCACCTGAGGGAGACACCATCCGTATAGGTCATTAAGACGTGCATTAGCACCCTCAATATGATTGTATACCTCAGCGGTCACATTGTCATAGTTCTTCTTGTCCTCCAAGAAACTATCACTACAAGCTGAAAGTGCCATGACCGAAGCAAGACCGAAGCTGATATATTTGATAGTAGTTTTCATAATCATTATCTTTATAATTATTTAGAACGAGAGATTAACACCAATGTCCCAACGACGCAATGTGGGATAATTGCCATAAGTACCAGCCATAGGACTTGTAAACTTATCGGGATAGGGGTTGTAGAAGTTGATGAGGTTCTGACCAGTGATGTTCAGACGCACATTCTTGACACCAACTTTCTTAAACCACTGGTTGGGGAAGGTGTATGCGAGAGTCAGACGACTCAGACGAACACTTGCAGCACTGATACGCCAGAAACTTGAAGTCACAGCGTTCACACTCTGATAAGCCAAATTAGGATACTCTGCATCGCGGTTCTCTTTTACAACAATGTTGCCGTTAGCGTCTGTCACATCCTGATAAGAGTACATGTTGTCTACATTCCAGAATGATGGCATATTGTAATACTCGATGTTTGCGCTTGAAGCCACACCAATAGCTGCAGCAGGTAATGTCGTATAACCACCCCATGATGCACCAAACTGGGCTGTCAACGAAAGACCCTTCCAGTCTGCATGGGCATTAATTGTAAATCCATATGGGTTTGAACGATTTGACAAGCAAACCTGATCGTTATCCTTATCAACGATACCATCAGGACCATCATATTCACCTGTTTCTGCATTGTAAGCACCACGTACATCTTTATATATCAACATACCAGGACGAACTTTATCTTTGGTAAGACCCATATAGCTGGTTATGTTGTATTTTGCAAAGTACTCTTCAATATCCTGGAATGAGCGGAACATACCAATGCACTGCATACCCCACGTGCCAATGTCAGTACGGCTGCCTGGTGTCATCTGTCGATAGATATATTCTTTCTCCCAGTTCATCTCCAAGACCTCATTGTCATGGTAACCCGTGTTTATACCTATACGATATTTGAAGTCCTTTCCAATCTTGTCACGCCAAGTGATACCGATTTCCCAACCCCAGTTGTTCATCTCACCCCAGTTCTGAGAGGCTGTTTGGGTACCGATGGTGGTAGGAATATCTGTTGAAAGGTTCATCAGCATCTCGCGGTTCTTCTCATAATAGTAGTCGACGTTAACTGCCAGACGCTTGTTTAGGAACTGGAAGTCCAGACCGATATTGGTCTTGTAT
>Ga0310786_10002253_pt1 | contig 29807 bp, 18 predicted proteins | sample AusTroGonzalo_MG_FD_203881 | JGI IMG/M metagenome (GOLD analysis project Ga0310786, IMG submission 203881) | Bovine rumen microbial communities from tropical cattle in Woodstock, Queensland, Australia - Gonzalo_03 (v2) (version 2) | ecosystem: Host-associated > Mammals > Digestive system >...
CCGAGCCACCTCCGACGACTGCTGACGCAACGACAGAAGTTTCTGACGGCGTTTGTTCTTGAAGACCTCCAGTTCCTCTGCAGGGAAAGCTGGACGGTGGACAATGGCTTCCAGCACAGGTACCAGCGCGTCGAGATGACGGTGGAGGGTATAGAAACTCGAGGAGCAATGAAGCACATCGGAGTTGTTGTCGACAATAATACCGCGATAGTCGAAAAACTCAGAGAGCTGACGCGCATCCATCTCGTTGCTGGCGACAGTGTAGAGGTTGTTGGCAGCACCAGCCACCAGTTTCTGCGGCTGGTAGGCGGTACCGGCCTCATAGAGGAAATCTATCTTTACCAACTCGGTACTCGCCGACGGAAATGCATAAAGTGTGCGGCCGTTGGAGAGGCGATGTTCTTCGGGGAGAAGGGTTTTTATTTCTGGAAGTTGCATTTAAAACAAAACTGTTATTTTGAGGTTAAGTTGGCGGGCGGTGAGGTAGTTCGGGACGCGGCGGGGGATGTTGTCGATGTCGGCCACCCAGAGATAGGAGACGACATTGCGGAAGTTGAAGAGGTTGAACACCTCGATGCCTATCTGGATATCTTCCACCATGCGGAAGAGCTTCTTATGTTTCAAACTTTCGAACTGCGAGAGGCGGATGGTGTTGCCCCAGTCGATACGGTAATAGGCCGGCAGTCGCAGGAAGTCGCCGTCGTTGTTGCCGAAGGGCGTCATGATGGGCATTCCGGTAGCATAGACGAGATTGAGACTCATGCGCCACCATGGCATGTCAGGCACATTGTCCTGCAGGAAGACCTTGAATGAGATGCGCTGGTCGGTGGGCCGGTCGAGCCATCCATAGGCGTCGCCCTCGATATCCTCCTGGGTCTTCATGATGGAGAGGCTGGCCCACGACTCGAGTCCTTTGACGAGCTCTGCGTTGAGACGCACGCTGAGACCCACGGCATACCCTACCGCCGTCTCGTCGGGCTTATAGCGCAAACGCAGGTTGTCGACTTCGTAGGGAATGAGGTCGGTGAGGTATTTGTAGTAGAGGTCGGCAGTGAGGGTGAAGGGCTTGTCCCAGAGGCGGAAACGGTAGTCGGTGGTGGCCGTCACCTGCCAGGAATGCTGCGCTTTGGCATCGGGCACCAACTGGCCGTCGTCGCGACGGTATTCGCGATAGAAGGGGGCTTGGCTATACATGCCTCCCGCCAGACGGAAGAGAAGGTCTTTCTGCCCGGCAGGCATGAAGTTGATGCTGGCGCGAGGACTCACCGTCCAACGGGGTCCGAAATCATCAACTATTCCGTTGCTCTCCATGTGGGTGGTGTAGATCTGTCCGCGCACACCCAGCAGAACCTTGATGTCGTCGCCGCGACGGGTGTAGAAATTCAGCTCGCGCTGCAGGTATCCCGACGTGCGCCAGGTCTGCATCGAGCTGTTAGAATGGGCGTAGTGTTGCAAGATAGGATTGACAGGCATATTGGTGCTGTCGCCGTAAGGCAGGATGGTGGAGGGAATGGAGAATCCCGAAGAGTCGACCCATTTCCATTCGCGCAGGTGGTCGTCGACCTTCTCAAGTTGCACTTTCAGCCCCATATTCCAACTCCCTAACTTGGCATAGCGGTTGGCCTTGAGGTTAAAGGAGACAATATCGGTGGTGAGGCGGTTGCGGGCATGCTCGAGGAAGGTGCCCACACCGCGGTCGAAGCGTGTGGTGTCGTCGGTAGTTTCGCCGGTAGCTATCTGGTAGAGCCAGTACTGGCTCTGCACGTCGTAGCGTTCGCTCTCGTTGATATGCTGCACCGAGAGGCTGCTCTGTACACGCCAGTCTTCGTTGGGTCGCCAGTCGGCGGTGAATGCGCCGAGGAGCGTATTGTAGCGGTCCTGCTCCTGACCGTCGAAATAGATATCTATCTCCATGCCCGGTTGAAGAGCGCTGCCGAAGGCGGTGGTTTGACTTTCGGGTACAAGGCCGTAGACATTGCGGGTGGCTACCGCCAAAAGACCCAGGTGGAGCTTGTCGTTGACCTTATAGCCTAACAGGGCCTGGAGGTCGGTATAGGAGGTGGTGTAGCTGCCTTTGGTGTCCATGCTGCCGAGGAGGTATTGGTTGCTGTGACGACGCAGTCCCACAGCATAGCTCCAGCGCTCCCCCACCCTGCCCTGCAGCGTGGCAGCCCCTCCCAGCAGGCTGAGACTGAACTTACCCTTGATGGTGTGGCGCGAAGAATCCATCACCGGGGCGGTATTGCGATAGGTGATGTCGAGGACGGATGAGAGCTTGTCGCCATAGGCCACATCGAAGCCACCGGGCGAAAAGAGGATATTGTCCACCAAGTCGGGGTTGATAATGCTCATGCCCTCCTGCTGACCACTGCGGATAAGCATAGGGCGGAAAATCTCAACACCGTTGATATACACCAGATTCTCGTCGAAAGAGCCGCCGCGGACAGAATACTGGGAAGAGAGTTCGTTGTTCGACTGCACATCGGGCAGCATTTTGATGACCCCTTCGACACCGCCCGTAGGTCCCACAGTCTGGTCGAGCCGTTGGGCATCGATGCGGGTGAAAGTACTCTGACGGTTCTTCTCGTCGCTCACCTCCACAGCCTCTAACTGCGTGGCCATCGGCTTGAGTTGCACGTTGAGCTCGGTACGACCGCGACGCGACACACGTTGCTGCGCAGGCTCATAGCCGGTGAATGAGAAGCGCACTGTGATGCTGTCGTCGCCTTTCAATGTCAGACGGTAGAATCCCTTGGCATTGGTGACGGCCCCCGAGCTGTTGCCTGGCACACCGACATTGACGAATTCCAACGGCTGTCCATTCTTGGCATCCGTCACCACTCCTTCCACCACACCTTGCGCCACCGCCATTACAGGCACCGCCGTCAGAAACAGTATATAGAAAAAAAGTCGTTTCATTGCTTTAATAACAATGAAACGACTTTTTTATTGTGTCGTTTCTCGACTAATTATTGCTGTTGGAGGATTTGCTCGCGGCGGACTTTGATGGCCTGAGCCTCTGTTAACATATCGACCTTGGTATAGGAGGTCTCGAGAGCACCCAGAGCATTGAAGAGGTTCACACGCATGGCTTTCTTGGCGTTCTCGTCGGTCAGACCGTCGATGTAAGCCACAGCCTTCTCGAGGTTGGCGATAGACTGACGGTAGAGCTCCTTGGCCTCAGCCTCAAGCTTGTCAATGAGACCCAACTTCTCCTCGTCGAAAGGATCAAGCTGGTTGGCAGCATTGGTCTTGTCGGCAGCGCGGTTGAAGTACATACCACCGAGGCCGAAGTTGGCTTCGAACTGGTTAGGTTTCAGCGTCAGGCTTTCGTTGTACTTGGCGATGGCGCCATCGATGTCACCGCTCTTCTCCAGCACGTCGGCGGAAAGGACGAGCACTAAGGGATAGAGGTCGGCGGAGTCCTTGGTCATATTCAGCACAGTGTTGATCTGCTCCTTGCTCTTCTCGACATTGTCCTCGAGGAGGTAGCCTTCGGCGAGCATCAAGTAGGCCTTGAAATCATTCTTGCAGTTCTTGGTATAGCTGGTGGCCACTTTCATGGCGTTGGCGTTGTCCTTCTTAGCCTTGTAGATGTTGAACAGCGTGCTGTACACGAAGTTGTTGTCGCTTCTCTTGCGCACCATCTGGTTGAAGTACTTGATGGTGTTGGCAGTGTCCTGCGTGGCCACAGAGCTGAGGCCGGCGATGAACATGGCATCGAGGGCAAACTGACCCTTACCGGAGTTGTTGAAGCCAGTGATCGACTTCTCAGAGAACTCAATGGCTTTAGCGAAATCTTTCTCCTTATAGGCGGCAGAGGCCTGGTTGTAGTACTCGTTGGCCACGAAGCTGAACACCTCGTTCACCTGCTGTGCAAACTCCTGCTTGGTATCGAGACGCTTGCACTCGATAGCGGCATTATAAGCCTGCTCGGCCCAGTCGGGAGCCAGGTCTTTGTATTTGGGCTTTTTGCTCTGGGCATCGCCACCGATACGGGCATAGATGAGAGCTTTGTAGCACCAGGTCTTGGCATCGTCCTTGGTGTCCTCATGGAGGCTGGCGGCGTCAATCTCGGCCTTGGCCTTGTTGAGGTAGCCCTTTCTCATGTCCTGGAAAGCACTGGAGACGTTGAGCGACTGAGCGCCGGCGGTCAGTGCGAAAGCCGCGAAGGCGGCGGTCATCAGAAACTTTTTCATTTTCATCTTATTTTTTAAAGGTTTTTTTATTCTTTTTCAATCATTAAACGTTAACCATTAACCGTTAACCTTTACTCTTTAGTATCACCTTCTTCGGAAAAATTGCTTTCGGAAGAAAGATTTTCTGCGCTACCCTCTCCTTCTTGCACACCTTGAACTTCTTGTGCTCCCTCTTGTTCAGCCTGTTCTTCCTCATTCTCAGTGGGGACCTTGGTGATGGAGGCAATGAAGTTCTTGCCGCGAAGGTCGATAAGTTTCACACCCTGAGTAGCACGTCCGAGGACTCTCAGGTCGGCCACCTTCATGCGGATGGTGATGCCGCTGCGAGTGATAATCATCAGGTCGTGATCCTCGGTGACGTTGGTGACAGCCACCAGCGGGCCGGTCTTCTCGGTGATCTGCATGGCTTTCACACCCTTTCCACCACGGTGGACGGTAGCGCGGTAGTCCTTCAGCGAAGAACGCTTACCGTAGCCGTGCTCGGTGACCACAAGGAGGTTCTCCTCCTCGCTGGGCAGGCAGAGCATCTCGATGGCGGCATCGCCGTCGCCGTCCAACTCCATACCTTTCACGCCAGAAGCGCCACGACCCATCGAGCGGAATTCCTTCTCGGGGCAGATCATCACCTTGCCCTTCTTGGAGGCGATGAGCATGTAGCTCTCGCCATCGGTGAGGCAGGCGGTGAGGAGCTCGTCACCCTCGCGAATACCCACAGCGATGATACCGTTGGTGCGCGGACGCGAGTAGGCCTCCAACGGTGTCTTCTTCACGATACCGTTCTTGGTGCACATCACGATGTAGTGGTTGCCCACATACTCGCTGTCGCTCAAACTCTCGACGTTGACATAGGCTTTCACCTTGTCGCCTGGCTCGATATTGATGCAGTTGAGGATAGGACGGCCCTTGGTGTTCTTCTCGCCCTCGGGCACCTCAAAGGCACGCATCCAGTAGCAGCGACCCTTCTCGGTGAAGAACAGCAGGTAGTTGTGGTTGGTGCAGGTGAAGATATGCTCCACAAAATCTTCCGAGCGCACAGCGCTGCCCTTCGAGCCCACACCGCCGCGGCTCTGGGCGCGGTATTCGGTGAGGGGGGTACGCTTGATATAGCCCATGTGCGAGATGGTGATAACCACCTGCTCATCGGGAATGGTGTCCTCGATGCGGAAGTTGGCGGCATCGTATTTGATGATGGTGCGACGCTCGTCGCCATATTTCTCCTTGAGTTCAGCCAGTTCGCCTTTGATGACCTCCATCAGCACGTCGTGGTTGCCGAGAATCTCCTTACAGCGCTCGATAAAGCGCATCTTCTCGTCGTACTCATCCTGCAGCTTCTGATGCTGCAAGCCGGTGAGCTGGGCCAGACGCATGTCGACGATGGCACGGGCCTGCAGGTCGCTGAACTGGTACTGATCCATCAGTCCCTGTCGGGCCTCGTCGGGAGTCTTACTGGCGCGGATAAGGGCCACAATCTCGTCGATGATATCAATGGCTCGGAGCAGACCTTCCAAGATATGGGCGCGGCGCATGGCCTCGTCCATCTCGAACTGTGTGCGGCGCGTCACCACCTCTTCGCGGTGCTCCACGAAGTACTGGATGAGCTGCTTCAGGTTCAGCAGCTGCGGACGGCCATGCACCAAGGCGATGTTGTTCACGGGGAAACTGCTCTGCAGCTCGGTGAGCTGGAAGAGCTTGTTGAGAATGACGTTGGGAACCACATCGTGACGCAGCATGTAGACCACACGGATGCCGTCCTTGTCGCTCTCATCGCGGATGTCGGTGATGCCTTCAATCTTGCCGGCCTTCACGAGTTCGGCAGTCTTCTTGATCATCTCGGCCTTGTTGACACCGTAGGGGATGGTCGAAGCCACAATCATGTTGCGGCCTTTGGCATCCTCCTCAATCTCGGTGATGGCGCGGATGATGATGCTGCCACGTCCAGTGGTATAGGCTTCGCGGACACCGTTGTAGCCGTAGATGATACCGCCCAGCGGGAAGTCGGGAGCCTTCACATACTGCATCAGATCCTCGATGGTGATGTCGCGGTTGTCGATGAAAGCCATGCAGCCCTCCAACACCTCCTTGAGGTTATGGGTGGGCATATTGGTGGCCATACCTACGGCGATACCGTTGGAGCCATTGATGAGCAAGTTAGGCAGTTTGGCGGGCAGCACACTGGGTTCCTCACCCTCGTTGTCGTAGGTAGGCACCATATCGACGGTGTTCTTGTCGATATCGGCCACCAGCTCGTTGGAGATTTGCTTGAGGCGGGCCTCGGTGTAACGCATGGCTGCCGGCGAGTCGCCGTCGATGGAGCCGAAGTTACCCTGACCATCGACCAGCGTGTAGCGCATCGACCAGTCTTGAGCCAGGCGCACCAAAGCGCCATAGATGCTCGAGTCACCGTGGGGGTGATATTTACCCATCACATCGCCCACAATACGGGCGCTCTTCTTCGTAGGAGTGTTGTAGAGGATGCCGTTCTCGTTCATCGAATAGAGGATGCGGCGGTGTACAGGCTTGAAGCCGTCGCGCACATCGGGCAAAGCCCTTGCCACGATGACCGACATGGCGTAGTCGATATAGGCAGTCTTCATCGTCTGCTCTATGTCAACGCGTTTGATTCTTTCGTTTTCAATAGCCATCGGTAGTCTATAATTATATTATATTATTGTATTCTAAATTATTATATGCACAGCATTCCCTTGCGCTAAAAAACAAAGATACAAAAAAAATGATAATTGAAAATTGAAAATGAAATTTTTTATCAACAACATTGGCCCGTCTCTTCAGCGGATGAGTGTGACAGTGCCGGTGAGCACCCGGTGGTAGTCAGGACGATTGTTGGTGTGGTAACGCAGCACCCACACATAGGCTCCCTGCGGACAGGCGACACCGTCGCGGGTGCCGTCCCACACGGGAGATTCCCCTTTCATGTGATTAACGAGCAGTCCGTTGCGATTATACACATACATTTCCTCGGCCACTCCATCGTTCAGGATCACCGTAAAACAATTGTTGCTCCCGGCATCGGGAGTGAAGACGTTGGGAGCCCACTGGACGGCATGCGAGAAAGGAATGGTGCGCCGTAAGGTGTCGATGCAAGTACCACTGCTGACCACCAACATCACTTCGACGCTATCATCGTCGTCTGAAGCAAGATAGTGCAGGTGGGCGCTTGTGTCGTCTTGTATTATCTGATTAATAATCCATTGGCGTTTTTTTACGTTTCGACTTCGGTCATAGGCATCGAGCCAAGGATGCTCATAGGAGAGGAAACTCGGATTGATTTCCCAGGTGGCATCGGGCCAGACAATGGGTGTGAGGGTGAGCGATTCGGCGAAGGGACATCGGTAGTCGACATTAAGAGAGTAAAGTGTGGCACTTTGTGGCATGATGTAGACCAATGTGTCGTGCTCATGTCCGTCGAGCCACGGATCGTGGGGTATCGACGACCAACTAAATGGACACCTTTCAACCTCTGTCAAGTCGGCAGAAAGACTGTAGCTGGCTTCATGGCAGTCAACTTCGCTGAGGACGGACACCGTGGGACGCGGGATGACGCAAAGCTTGAGAGTGAGGAGGGTGTCGCACCCATAAAGATTGGGAAGGGTGTCGCGATAGATTCCCGTACTGTCATATAGACTTCCCTGCCAGTGGAAAGGATGGTCGAAACAGGTGGTATCGTTGTAGGTGAGGTTTATCCTAGGATGGACATGAATAATGGCAGAGAGGGTGTCGCATATATGGACTACAGCTTGCACCAAGTGGTCGCCCGGAATGTTAAAAACATATTTGAAGCCACTATCACTAACACTCAAAGAGGAAGAGTCAATAAGCCAGTCGGTTAGCAATCCTTCCTCGTCGCTTTCGATCCACATGGGGACAGTGTCACCCTGACAGTAGTCGAACGAACCCGTGTAGGTACGGGTATAATGGCCGTCGACATAAAGTTTCTCAGAAAGGTCGAGGATGGACGATCCTGCAATATAGGCATAGCTTTCAGCATATCCGAGACCGTAGAACCAGGCCACAAAACTGCCACTGTCACACCCTAAATAGTGTGAACCTGGCGAGACAGAAAGGCGGGAATAGGCATAGTCGTAGGGGGTCTGCGTAAAGTTGGATGAAATAGAAACTCCGTCGAGTTTCATATAGGGAACGGCATAGTTGGGAGTGACAATGTTAGCAAAATGCGCCGTGGTGGTTACAGTGTTGACAGCTTGAAAGATTGTAGAGGCGACACCTTGCTCCACGGGAGGAATAATGACGGCTGCAGGATCGCCATTGCCATTAAGGCCGTCACAAACGTATCCTTTCAGATACACACAGACAGTGACGGGCTTGGTGCTCTGTAGAATATGTTCTGTGCTGCCTGGGAGGTTATAGTGGTAGGTTTCCCCAGCGCCAAGGAAAGTTAGAAAGGTGGTGTCAATGTATAGCGAGCAGCTATCCTCAAGCGAGGTAATGAGCACCAGATCGCCCGAAGAGCGTGTCGCCGTGGAAACCAACATGAAATGATTGCCCCAGTAGTCGACCGGGTAGCTCTGTTCATAGAGGTGGTCGCAGGCCGGGCAGCCTCCGACAGGAGTACAAACACTCCCCTGAAACATACCAAAGGGCTTGCCATTGGATGTCACCTTTATGCCCGAGAGATTCACACCCTCCAATAGGTACGTTTCTCCACTCATCAATGTAATGCTGTATGTGCCGGCAGACATATCATCATTGACCTGTCGGGGTAACACCATGGTAATCGTGGTACTGTCTTCGACAGCTACATAGCCAACCTCCTCTTCCATAAATTCATGGTAGGTCTGGGGCATATAGCGTGTGCGGAGTGTTGAGGTGGGATAAATGGTGGCAATGTCATAGGAGTGATTTAGGTGGTTAGAAGCATAGAGAGCTATGGGATAGGTGGAGGTGACATGGATGCCACCAGAGCAGCCCACTGCCGACCCATAAGGGATAGGTATTTTGACATTGCCCGAGGATGTGGTATAAACAGTAGTGTCCCAATGGGTGACGGGATTGTTGACATGTATAACAGTGCTCCGACTGAAAGCCGCAGTGAGCGAACATTCGCTTTGGTCGTTTCCAATATTTTTAAGAAACATCAACCAAAAATCTGTGCCCATAGTATTTCGGTCGGTACATTGTGCATGGCCAAAAACCGGTAGCAGCAGCAAGGATATGACCGTCAGCCACCTGACCATCACGCTGGAAGTTATCCGAAAGAACCTGTTGCTGAAACATTTATCCATACCGGCACCTCTCTTTTGATTTTACAAATATACAAATAAAAAACAAACATAAAAAAAACTCATCATTCAAAACTGTAAACTTTAAATATTAAACTGTAAACTTTAAACCCCTACCATCCCCCTACCATCCCCCTATCAACTCCTACCACGGTAGGAGATGATAGGGTTGTCAAAATGTCTAAAAAGTTTTTTTTAACATTTTTTTACTTGACATGTTACCGTTTTGAGATTATATTTTATGGGTAAAGTTTAAGATTTAAAGTTTAACGTTTAAAGAGGCAGGCGAATTCGGTGGTGATATCCTACCCCTTTCCTTCTGTCTCCTTATCTTCTAAAAAAGAAAAAATATGGCAAAGCAACGTTTTGGAATCAATGACGGATACCGCGGAAGCGTTGGAACCGTTATCGGATACATGTGGCGCGGCAAGTGGTGCATGCGTGCCCGTCCTCGTTTCGTGCGCAATCCGCGTACACAAAAGCAGCAGTCGAACCGGCTGCTTTTTAGACAGATGGTAGCCCTGGCGGGGTGCATGAAACTGGCGCTCCGCAAGGGACTGCACGTGCTCTCGATGGCGCAGCACATCACGGAGTGCAACTACTTCGTGAAGTACAACAAGGCATGCTTTTCGCTGGACAGCGAAGGGCGGATGGCTGTGGACTGGGAGGGGCTGATTGTCAGCGACGGGGCGCTGGCGGCACCGCTATTTAGCACCCCCCTACCCCCCTCGCAAGGGAGGGACGGAGGACGCGAGGGAGGTCAGGGGGGTGCCATCGTCATCCCCTTCGCCACCTGCGCCCCTGACGAGCGAGGCAGCGGCGATGACGAAGTGTACCTCTACGCCTACTGCCCCGAGGCCGGCGAAGGCCGACTGAGCACCCCCGCCTACCGCCGCAGCCAACAGGTTTCCATCACCCTGCCAGAAACATGGCAAGGCAAAGAAGTGCACCTCTACGGCTTCGCCGTGGACCACAAAGGCACCGCCAGCCCCACAACCTACATCGGTGTGCTGGAGGCTGAGCCCATCGAAACACAGCGTACTGTATCACAAGAAAATAACAATTCCCCGTCGTCCTCTACAATGCCTTTACCTCTTGGGAAAACACATCATAAAAATTCAGTGTCATCACGACCATCCAGTCTAACCTTTTCTCCAGATTCTGAGAGTCAGAAAAATCAATATCGGCCTGGACTGCGATGGTCTTGTCCTTAGCGGCAGGGTTAGCATCCCAAGTGGGTTCAAAACCAAGCTTTTGGTTAATCTCAGCCTTACGGGCCAGCAATGCCGGGAAATAGCTTTCAACTGCCTTGTTATATCCGCTTTATAGAAAACATGAACGGGCAGAGTGACAATTCACATTGCTTTGTTGAAAAGAAACTCTGGCACGGAAGTTGCAATACATATATTTGTAGTATTTTTGCAAAAAATTAAAACCTCATTGAATGGAAGCGAATCTGAGTGAAAATACAAGGAAGGCAATCTCTTTCAGCCGCGACGAAGCCATACGTCTGAAAAACGGCGGCATCGGCGTGGAGCACCTCTTTCTGGGTATGGGACGCCTCGAGATATGTTCGGCGATGACGATGTTGGAGACCTTGGGAGTCGACACCGTGGCACTGCGCGGCAAGCTGGAAAACCAAGTGGGTCAAACCGCCAGCGAGGTGCGCTACGCTGAAGACAGCGAGATTCCCATGCTGCGTCAGACAGAGAAGGTGCTGCGTCTGAGCTATCTGGAGAGCGTGAAACTGAAGTCGCCCGAGATACGCACAGAGCACCTTATCCTGGCCATGCTGCAGGAGGGCGACAACCTGGTAGCCAACCTGCTGAACAAGGAGGGTGTGGATTACGACCGCTTCGCCAAACTGGTGCGCTCAGACAGCGGCGTAGAACCCGGCCGCATGCCGGATTTCAGCAGCCAAACAAGTGAGGACGACAACGACGATGCCTTTGCCGACCCCTTAATAGAGAGTGGAAAGAGCAAGGTAGAAAGTGGGAAGCAGAAGAGTGGCACGCCGGCATTGGAGAATTTCGGACGCGACCTCACCAAGTTGGCTGAAGAGGGCAAACTCGACCCCATCGTGGGACGCCAGAAAGAGATGGACCGCATAGCCCAGATTCTCTCGCGCCGCAAGAAGAACAACCCCATCCTTATCGGCGAGAGCGGCGTAGGAAAGAGTGCTATCGCAGAAGGTCTGGCCATTCGTATTGCCGAAGGTCGCGTGCCCCGCACACTCTACGGAAAACGTCTGTTGAGCTTAGACCTCGCAGGTCTCGTGGCTGGCACGAAATACCGCGGACAATTTGAGGAACGCATGAAGGCCGTCATCAACGAACTGGAGCAGCATCCCGAAATTATCATCTTCATCGACGAGATACACACCATCGTGGGTGCCGGCTCGGCAAGCGGCAGCCTCGATGCCAGCAATATGTTCAAGCCTGCGTTGGCTCGCGGCGTCATTCAGTGCATAGGCACCACGACGCTCGACGAATACCGCCAGTATATCGAGAAAGACACCGCCCTCGAGCGCCGCTTCCAGAAAGTGCTTGTTGAGCCCGCCACTGTGGAGGAGACTCTCGAAATCCTGAATAATATCAAGGAGAAATACGAAGAGCATCACTTAGTGAAATTCAGTCCCGCGGCTGTGAAAGCCTGCGTGGAACTGACGGAACGTTATGTCAGCGACCGTCTGCAGCCCGACAAGGCCATTGACGCCCTCGACGAAGCGGGCGCACGTGTGCATATCGCCAATATGCAAGTACCGGAGGAGATAGTGAATCTCGAACAGGAGGTGGCAAAGGTGGCGGCGCGCAAGAAAGAGGTGCTGGCCACCAAACGCTACAGTGAGGCGGCCGAACTGCGTGACCAGGAGCGCGATTTGACGAGCAAGTTGGAGGACATGAAACGTCAGTGGGAGGCCGATGAGCGTGAACGGCAGGTAACCGTCACCGACCAGGATGTCGCTGCCGTGGTGGCCATGATGACAGGCGTACCCATGGAACGCATCGCGGAGAGTGAGAGCAACCGCCTGCTGAGCATGGAGAAAGAGCTGAAAGGCAGCGTGGTGGGTCAGGACGAAGCCATCGCCCAGATAGCCAAAGCCATCCGCCGCAACCGTGCCGGTTTGAAAGACCCCAACCGCCCCATCGGTAGCTTCCTCTTCTTAGGTCCCACCGGCGTTGGCAAAACCTACCTCACCAAGATTCTGGCGAAATATCTCTTCGACAGCGAACAGGCGATGATACGCATCGACATGAGCGAATACATGGAGAAGTTCGCTGTGAGCCGCCTTATCGGAGCGCCTCCGGGATATGTGGGCTACGAGGAAGGTGGTCAGCTCACCGAGCGTGTGCGTCGCAAGCCTTACAGCATCGTGCTGCTCGACGAGATAGAGAAAGCACACCCCGATGTCTTCAATGTACTGCTGCAGGTGCTCGACGACGGCCAACTCACCGATGGCATCGGCCGCAAGGTGGACTTCCGCAACACCATCGTCATTATGACCTCAAATGTCGGCAGTCGCCAGCTGAAAGACTTCGGTGTCGGTGTCGGTTTCAGTACCAAAGCGCGCGAGTCGGAGAAAGCGCAGATGCAGCGCGACGTGATAGAGAAGAGTCTCAAGAAGGCTTTCGCTCCCGAGTTCATCAACCGTATCGACGATATTATCTACTTCAACTCGCTGGGTCGCGAGGAGATACACAAGATTATTGATATCGAGTTGCGCGGTCTCTTCGGACGCATCCGCAAGATGGGCTTCGAGGTGGAAATGGACGAGAAGGCCAAGGACTTCATCGTGGCCAAGGGTTGGGACGAGCAGTACGGTGCCCGCCCGCTACGCAGAGCCATCCAGCGCTATGTGGAGGACGACCTCGCTGACCAGATTATCAAGTCGGACATCCTGCCGGGCGATACCATACGTGTCACTGCCGACGAGGAGCATGTTTTCTTCGACATCGAAAAAGGAGAAACCTCGAAGCAGCTTGATGATGTCATCGCCACCGAAACGGTGGAGGCATAATTAAAGATTAGAAATAATAGATAAAAATAAAAGGAGCTCACTTGAGCTCCTTTTATATAATTACAGTTTTTTTAGTTTAGAAGTTGTACTTTACCAAGACACAGATACGGTGGTTGTCCACTTGGTGAAGGTTGTCGTTGTCAAGGATGGTGCCGTCTGTAGCGAGGTCGCCATAGGTACAGGCGGTCCACTCGTACTCGAGGCCGATATTGAAGGCCTTGACATTGTAACTGATGGAGGGGGCGATACGGTAGACGCTATTGAGATGAGTGAAGTTCTCACCGCCTTTCATATAGATGCGATAGTCGTTCGTACCGAAATCGTAGAGGTCCTTCCCTGCCCCGAGGTTCTTCATGTAGCCAAAGAAAAGGTTGTAGCGAACCTTTTTGCCATAGGCAATGTTGAGATAGCTTATGGTGGAACGCAGCGGAGCATAACTCCACGAGCCATCAGCATTGACATCAGAGACACCGTAGCCCACTAACTGGTTAAGATGGCTGGTATTGGCAGCAAGAAGCGTGCGGAACTTCACACTCCAGTCGCCTTCAACATACTGAGCGTAAAGCGTGGGAGTGATGGAAGACACCGATTCGTCGACTTTTTTGGTGACACCGGATACCAAAGCATGCGTGCGGGGTTTGATGGTTTGAAAATCGCAACCCAGCTGAGCATACCAGGGCCCCTGCTTGAAGTTGAGTCCGAGGAAAGCCTCGGGCCACAGGGCGTTGTTAGCGAAGTCAATGCTGTTGGTACTGGCAGGATTGCTGGCACTGGTAGGACCGTTGTTCATGTACTGTAACTGGTAGAGCAGTGCGGCAGTGATTCCAAAGGAGCCAAAATAGCGGATACCGCGCACCTGGGGTGTGCGGCTGTGGGGACGGAAGGGAGCACCGGCAGCCATACCCAGTACCTCGGGCATAATGTCGCCACTGAGGGGATGCCAAGTCTGTCCCACCAAGAGTTCACGAGACCCTTTCTCATCTTTCGAGGAGAGTTTGACGAAAGCCTGACGGATACGCAGCACCATATTGTTGGAACCGAAACCTCCGAAGTCGGCCTCGATCTTACCGCTGCTCTGCATACCGAGCAGTTCGGGTCCTTCAAGGTTCAAGCCAACACGAGTGGTGAGAGCCTGCAGTTGGGCATGGGCCACATCATTGAGGTCCTCGCTCCTGTCCTCATTCCACTTCTGGTCGTAGGGGATCATGTTGTATTCACCTCCCACAACGGTGTAGGTCTTACGGGTATCGAAATTGAAGTAGTTGCGCACGAAGCCATAAGGCTTGACGGTGACGGTCTGCTTCTTCTCTTTCTTTTCAGCCGACGGCTGCTCTTGCGCGGTGGCACACCACGCAAGAGCCGTCAGCATTATCATCAATGTTACTTTCTTCATTACAAGTATTAATTCAAATTAGAAAGGGAAGATTTTAGTGAGCCAGAAGAATGCGAATACCAAGCCGATGGCACCGACTACACCACCCACCTTGAGCATGTCCTTGGTCTTGATAAGACCTGTGGAGAATGCAATTGCGTTGGGGGGCGTGGAGATGGGCATCAGCATGGCAAGGGAGGCACATGTGGCAACAAAAATCACCATAGCCTCGGTACCGCCAAAAGCGACAAAAGTGGGATTGGCACTGAGTCCGGTAGACACAGCGCACAGGATGGGAACGAGCAAAGCCGCTGTGGCCGAGTTGCTGATAAAGTTGGAGAGTAGGTAGCACACCAGACCGGCAACGGCGAAGACGAGGATAATGCTCATGCTGCCGAAAGGAATGGCGTTGACGAGCGCAGCGCCCAGACCAGTACCACCCTTTTCTATGTCAAGCATAGCATAACCCAAGGCAAAACCTCCGGCCACGAGCCAAAGCACGGTCCAATCAAGTTTCTTTATATCCTCCTTGGTAAAGGTGCCGGTGCAAACAAAGACTGCCAGCGGAATAAGTGCTACGATGTTGGAACTAATTTTGGTGATACTCTCCGTGGCCCACAGCAGGATGGTGACGGCAAAGGTAATCCATACGAGGCGGGTACGCCAGGTGACAGGCTTGTCGTTCTTGGGGATATTCACCTCGAGTTTCTTTCCTTTGAAGGGGAACATCCACTGGAGCACAAACCAGGCAATGAGAATCATAATGAGTACAAAGGGAATCATGTGGATGGCCCAAGTTCCAAACGAGATAGTCGTACCGAAGCTCGTCTCAAGGTTCGAAACCGCGGTGCCATTGGGAGGGGTGCCGATAGTGGTGCCAATACCACCGATATTGGCAGCGATGGGGATAGACAGGGCAAGACCAATCTTACCTTTGTCATCATCGGGGAAGGTGGCCAGGATGGGGGCCAAGAAGGCAAGCATCATGGCTGCCGTGGCGGTGTTGCTCATAAACATGGAGAACACGGCAATCACCACGAGGAAGCCTAACAGAACCATCTTGGGGTTGGTGCCGAAAGGTTTCAGAAGCATACGTGCAAGAGTTACGTCGAGGCCATACTTCTGAGCCATAATTGCCAGGGTAAATCCTCCCAAGAAGAGCATCACGACGGGATCAGCGAAGGCCGACATAATCTTTGTATACTTCATCACACCGACCAATTCCGTTCCTTCTGAATCAACCATCAGGAACCCTAATCCTTTGTTCGAGAGAGTAAGAAGCGCAATGACGATGATAAGGACAGAGGTGGTCCAACTGGGGATAGCCTCAAAAATCCACATCATAGCGGCAAAAATAAAAAGGGCGATGGTACGCTGCTGTAGCACGGTAAGACCCTCGATGCCAAAAGAGTCAGAGGGCATGAACCATACAACAAAGAATGCAATAATAGATACTGCAAGACCAATAATCTTTTTCTTTTCCATTACTTCTATAAAAGTTTAGTGGTTATAGGTTATAGGTTAGAGAAAGGCTGCCGCATTAAAAGGTTATAGGTTATTGGTTATAGGTTATAGACGCTTGCGCAGTCACGTGATGCGTCAGCCCTCTCTATAACCTATAACCCATAACCCATAAACTATTTTCATGTTAGTGGTTATCGGTTATAGACGCTTACGCAGTCACGTGATGCGTCAGCCCTCTCTATAACCTATCTGCCTGACCTTTGGTCACGGCCTGCGACCTTGTGGAGCAAACCTATAACCTATAAACTATAGAAGATGCGTCAGCCCTCTCTATAACCTATCTGCCTGACCTTTGGTCACGGCCTGCGACCTTGTGGAGCAAACCTATAACCTATAAACTATAGAAGATGCGTCAGCCCTCTCTATAACCTATAACCTATAACCTATAACCTATCAGTCCCCAAGCGTAGCCACCATAACGGCCTTAATAGTGTGCATACGGTTCTCAGCTTCGTCAAAGACGATGCTGTTCTCGCTCTCGAACACCTCCTCGGTGACCTCGATACCGTTCAGACCGAACTTCTCGTGCACGTCGCGGCCGGCCTTGGTCTCCAGGTTGTGGTAGGCGGGCAGGCAGTGCATGAATTTGCACTTCGGGTTGCCGGTTTTCTTCATCAGTGCTGCGTTCACCTGGTAGGGCATCAGCATTTTGATGCGCTCTTTCCACACGCTGTCGGGTTCACCCATGCTGACCCAAATGTCGGTGTAGATAAAGTCGAGGCCCTTCACGCCCTTCTCCACATCGTCAGTGACGGTCAGTTTGGCACCGGTCTCTTTGGCGATAGCCTGGCACTGCTTCACAAGATCTTTGCTGGGCTGAAGTTTCTTCGGGGCGATGATGCGGATATCCATGCCCATCTTCACGCCGCCAACCATCAGGCTGTTACCCATGTTGTAACGGGCATCACCGATATAGGCGAACTTCACTTGGTTGAGGGGCTTGTCCGTATGCTCCTGGATGGTCAGGAAGTCGGCCAGAATCTGGGTGGGATGAGCCTCAGCGGTCAGACCGTTCCACACGGGAACGCCGGCATATTGAGCCAGCTCCTCCACGGTGGCCTGATCGAAGCCACGATACTCGATGCCGTCAAACATCCTTCCCAGCACGCGAGCGGTGTCTTTCATGCTCTCTTTGATGCCAATCTGGCTGCCGGTGGGGCCCAGATAGGTCACATGGGCACCCTGGTCTTTGGCGCCAACCTCGAAAGCGCAGCGGGTACGGGTCGAGGTCTTCTCGAAGATAAGGGCAATATTCTTGCCAGTGAGGGTCGGTTTCTCGGTGCCTGCATATTTGGCACGTTTCAGTTCGCGCGCCAGGTCAAGCAGGTAGTTAAGCTCCTTCGGCGAAAAGTCGAGGATTTTCAGAAAATTGCGGTTTCTTAAATTGTAAGCCATAATTATTATTATTTGATTGTTTAAAAGTTTAAAGTTTAAAGTTTAAGGTTTAAAGTTTAAAGAATTAAGATTTAAGAAAGGCTGCGGCAGCCATTCTATAACCAATAACCTATAACCTATAACCTATTTGACGATACGGGTGCCACAGTTGGGGTTATCCAACTGGCCAGCCTCGGTGATGATGCACTCTTTGCCACCGTGTTCCACAAACATGATGGCGGCACGCACCTTGGGAGCCATCGAGCCTTCGGCAAACTGACCCTCTTCAAGGAGTTTCTTAGCCTGCGCCACGGTGATGGTGTCGAGCGCTTGCTCATTTTCCTTGCGGAAGTTGATATACACCTTGGGCACATCGGTGAGGATGTAGAATTCGTCGGCACCAATCTCCACCGCGCAGAGGGCGCTGGCAAGGTCCTTGTCGATGACAGCCTCCACGCCACGCACATAGTCGCTCTCCTCCACCACGGGAATGCCGCCGCCACCCACGGTGACAACGATATTGCCGGCGGTGGCCAACTGCTTCACAATCTTGATATTGTTGATGCGCACAGGCTTGGGTGAAGCTACCACCTTGCGCCAGCCGTTACCCTTGGGGTCTTCTTTATATTTGGCACCCGTCTCTGCAGCCAGTTGGTCGGCCTGTTCCTTGGTGTAGTAAGGTCCCACAGGCTTGGTGGGGTTTTGGAACATAGGATCAAGCTTGTTGACAGCCACCTGGGTGACGAGGGTCACCACGTCGCGTTGGATATCATTGCGAGCCATGACGTTGCGCAATCCCATCTCAATCATGTAGGCAATACTGCCCTGCGTCTCGGCCACACAGAAGTCCATCGGCATAGCCTCCACGCCGGCGGCCTTTCCAGCCTCATGCTGCAGCATCACGTTGCCCACTTGAGGACCGTTACCGTGACCAATCACGACATTATAGTTTCTTTTCAGTAGGGCGCAGAGGCTCTCACAGGTATTCTCCACGTTCTCCAACTGTTCTTTGTAGGTTCCTTTCTGACCGCTGCGGAGCAGTGCATTTCCGCCAAAAGCGACGACAGCAAGTTTTCTCATTTTATACTATTTTCTTCGTTATCAAAAAATTACACTTCCCACCCCGAGGAATGGAAAGTGCAAATGTACGAAAAAAAAACAATATCTTACAATTATAAAGTTTAAAGTTTAAAGTTTAACGTTTAAAGAAAGCTGACGCGGCAGCCATTCAATAACCAATAACCAATAACCAATAACCTATTATTTAATGTTTTATTATAAAAAGAGCATCAGTACGACCATCGTCGTACATGATATGAAGAACATAGGATGCGGAACAAAGAGCACTGATATCAAGTGCGAGAGAGTCCGTTGTCACCGATTGTCGCATCAATAAACGTCCTTGCATGTCAAAAACCGACACTGTCCGCATTCCTTTTGCAGGTATATGGAGGTACCCTGTGGTGGGGTTGGGATAGATGGAAACAGGCATGTCAAGAACGGAATCTCGAGCATCTTCAATATCAAGATTATCGTTGAATAATTCCACAAGGTCGAGCGTCAATAGTTGGGCAGGATGCGTCAAGCCATAGGCCTCCAGACGCTCGCAGGTCAAAAAGTAATGGAGTCCGTCGATGCTCGCTATTCCCTCCGTCTGACACCCCATCCCGTTTGTCAGCCCTACCCTCACCTCCTGTCCTGGAACAGAATCACTACAGGAAAACCCTTTGACAACAAAAATGAATGGCGAACATAGCATATCATATCCACACAACACCAATCGTCCGCCATCTCGTGTGTAACAGGCACCTGTCACAAGTCCCCGGGTGTCGAGGTCAAAAAGTTTCCGTGCCTCCCAGCGGCCTGGCTCTTTTGGAATGGTGTAACAGCCACTGCCTAGGCTGGCCCACTGTTTGGTAAATAGCAGCAGTGCTGTATCAGTCGTCACAAAAGCCTCACAGTCGAAGTTCCTCGCATTATCACTCGTTCGGTCTGGATAGGAAAACCAAATGGTGTCAAACACGACGTTACCTGATACCAAATTCTCCTTTGATAGCCTCAGCACATGCAAGTCGCTTCTCACACCGTTGTTGTCTCCAAAATCGCCCAAATAGAAATATTCGTCATCTTGTGTCACCTCTTCCATATCATAGACCAAACCCTGGAGAACCACCGAATCGATAATTTCAGCGTTGAGAGTATCAAGGGCATAGAGCACTAGTGGTCCATGGTCGTTGCAACTCCATAGTTTACCGTCGAAGAAAAAAAGTGACGAAGTACCCTCTATCCGAGTAGGCAAATCACCCACAACCGTCGCCGTCAGATTGTCTTGTCCTTGCGAAAAAGACGGGAAAAACACCAGCAGAAGACATGAGAGAAAATGAGTATGTTTCATTTTTCCAAACACTATTTTACTTCTGCCTCGACGGCCTTACGGTTCCAGAGGCGAAGGAACTTCTCCACGCGCTTGCGGCTGTAGCCTTTGTTTTCCTCCAAGGATTCAGATTCTTGAATATGGATAGGTTTCCCTTCGCTGTTAAGTACCACGAAAACGGGGTATCCGAAGCGACCTGGATTGCCGAGGAAACGCATAGCCTCAAGGTTCTTGTTGCCTTTGGAGTAGTTGACATGGATATAGACGTAGTTCTCCTCAATGAGGGGAGCCACAACACTATCGTTTTTGGCGAACTGGGCGAAACGGACGCACCAAGGGCACCAGTCGCCGCCCACTTGACACAACACATAACGTTCGGTCTTCTGTGCCAATTCGGTGGCCTCGCGAATCTGTTTCATGGCATCGATACTCTCATCATAGACCTTCGTCTGTGCCTGAGCGAAGGTAAAAAGCAGCAATGTGGTAAAAAAAATTCTTTTCATCGTCAAAATAATAAAGTCCAACCAGTTGAACTAGTGTTTCTAGTTGAAATAGTTGGACTAGTTTATTAAAGAATACTCGTTCCAACCGTCATTTTTTAACGGTTGTCGGCAAAGCCGGCCCCTTCTTACCAGGCGAAGAGAGGACGGTTCTGCATCATCTCGTTGACCTGGCCGGTGATCTTGGCACGGACGGCCTCGTCGGTCGGGTTGCAGAGCACGGTGTCGATCATATCCACGATGACGGGCATGTCGGCTTCCTTCAGGCCACGGGTGGTGATGGCGGGCGTTCCGACGCGCAGACCGCTGGTCTTGAAGGCGCTGCGGCTGTCGAAGGGCACCATGTTCTTGTTCACCGTAATGTCGGCAGCCACGAGTGCGTTCTCGGCTTCCTTACCGGTCAGTTCGGGGAACTTGGTGCGGAGGTCGATGAGCATCAGATGGTTGTCGGTGCCGCCGCTGATGACCTTGTAGCCCTTGTTGACGAAGGCTTCGCACATCACCTTGGCGTTCTTCATCACCTGCTGGATGTACTGGTCGTAGCTGTCGGTGAGAGCCTCGCCGAAGGCAACGGCCTTGGCAGCGATGACGTGCTCCAGAGGACCGCCCTGGGTACCGGGGAACACAGCACTGTCGAGAAGGGCGCTCATCTTCTTGATCTCACCCTTCGGGGTGGTCTTGCCCCAAGGATTGTCGAAGTCCTGACCCATGAGGATCATACCGCCGCGAGGTCCGCGGAGGGTCTTGTGGGTAGTGGTGGTGACAATGTGGCAATACTTCACGGCGTTGTTCAGGTAGCCCTTGGCAATGAGGCCACTGGGGTGACTGATGTCGCCCATGAGGATGGCGCCAATCTTGTCGGCAATCTCGCGCATCTTGGCCCAATCCCAGTCACGGCTGTAGGCGCTGCCGCCGCCGATGATGAGCTTCGGACGGAACTCGAGGGCTTTTTTCTCCATGTCCTCGTAGTCGACAGTACCGGTCTCTTCCTTCACCTGGTAGCCAACCACCTTGTAGTTGATACCGGAGAAGTTGACGGGGCTGCCGTGCGAGAGGTGGCCACCGTGGTTGAGGTCCATGCCCATGAAGGTGTCGCCGCTGTTGAGGCAAGCCAAGAACACGGCCATATTGGCTTGTGCACCGCTGTGGGGCTGCACGTTGGCCCAGCAGGCACCATAGAGTTTCTTGGCACGCTCGATGGCGATGGTCTCGCTCTGGTCCACCACCTGGCAGCCACCATAGTAACGCTTGCCGGGGTAACCCTCAGCATACTTGTTGGTCATCACGCTGCCCATGGCTTCCATCACCTGGTCGCTGACGAAGTTCTCAGAGGCAATCAGCTCGATGCCCTTGGTCTGACGCTCACGCTCTTTGCGAATGAGGTCAAAAATCTCGTTATCTCTCTGCATATCTGTTTGTTGTTTAATTATTTTATAACGATAATATTTTGCAAAAATACAAATAAAAATGAAAAAATGAAAATGAAAAAATGAAAATTGGTTTTTTATGCGTATTTTTGCACCCCGAAATGAAAAAGATTGTTCTCGTCATACTCACCCTTATTGCACTACCGTCCAACAGTATTGCGCAACTTGTCCCATTGGTTTCCAAAGAAAGCAATGTTCTCTCGCTCGACATCAACCGTATCTATGACTACAATCAGTACGAGAAGTCGCGCTGGGGGCTGGGGCTGCAATATGACATCGCCCTCGGCGGCGAGCGTTTCAGCACCCTGTCGCTGAGTGGCTATGGTGCCTACGGATATGAGGACCAACGCTTCAAATGGGGGCTGATGGCCGGCCTGCAGAGCAAACTCAATCACAAGTCACTCTTTTACGTGGAGTTTTTTCACGACCTCACACCCGAGGCCTCGCGCTACCTCAACACCTACCAACTTCTTAACTTCACCTCTACAGGTTCCTACATGACACGCCTTTTCAGCGATACCTATCGACTCACTTTTGGCTTTTCGCGCCAAGCTACCGCCAAACGCACAGATGGTTTTGAACTGCGTCTCTCCAGAGAACGGCCTCTGCATTATGGGACCTCACTAATTTACCCTTCGAGTTATTCCGATTTGAAGAACATTCACCATACTGACTTTATCGAAGGACGCCTTTTCGTGTCCCATACTTCCGGTTTGCGCGGAGAACTTCTTGCGGGTACCCATGGAAAGTTCTCACACTTTTACCAAAACATGCAGCCGTTCCTCCGGCTGCTGCTACAATACGACAAAGAGATTATTTTCTCCACTTTCAAACTCGACTTTTTCGCCCAAGGAGGTTTCGCCAACAACGACGCCCCCTACAGTCGCCTCTTCGACCTCGGAGGTACCTGGGGCAGCCCCATCGCCTTACAGCGCTCGCTCCTAACCGCTCGCCCCAATGAGTTCGTTGCCAACCTATTCACACTCATTAACCTTAAACTTACTACCCAAGAACCACTCTTTCGGTTCAATAGCGAGTTCCTCGCCATTGGCACCGCCCCCTCACCCTTCCTGCTATGCAACGCCGCTTGGGGAAAACTGCGTGACGGCGTAGAATCCTATGTCCCCGACAAAGGCATCGCCGAAGTGGGCGCCGGCGTAGACGGACTTCTTGTTTGGGGCGCTGTGAAATGGGGTGGTGCTGTGGTCTACCGCCTCACCCCCTCTTCCGCCGCTTATCACTATTCCGACACCAAGGATAACCTCGTCTTCCTCTTCACCGCGCAACTGGACATATAAAAAATAATACAATAAAACTGACATTGGCCCGTTATTTGCAATTAAATATGGATACCTTGATAAAAGACTGATATGAAAAGACTCTTTTTTAGCTTGTTGTTGTTCCTCGGAACGACTGGGATTACCGAGGCACAATCGTATAAGATAGTTTTCAAACTCGATGGTGCCACCGACTCTGTGCTCTACATCGGCCGTCATTTCCGTGACCAGTTCCAGATTCAAGACTCTGCCCGTCGCGCCAAAGATGGAAGCTATACCTTCCAAGGAAAGAAGAAATGGAACCGCGGCATCTACGCCCTTGTGCAACAAAACCGCGAGAAGTCTATGGGCGACTTCGCCATCGACGATAGCCAGCAGTTTACCATCTCCGCCGATGCCAAACTCACCCCCTCCACAGTGAAGGTCAAGGGAAGTGATGCCAACAGCCAGATGTTTAGTTATATCGCAACATGGAACGATGCAAAGCAGCGGAGAAACGAAATCAACAATCGCAAGAAAGATGCAGCCACCAAAGAACAGGCAGAGAAGGAAGAAAAGGCTCTGATTGACGAGATGGATGCCTATAACAAGACTGCCCTCCACCCCAAAAAATCCGTCCTCTTCTTCGACCTCGTCAATCTCTTCGAGGATGCCGATGTGCCCGACAGTATCCAGGACAAAGCCACCTATTTCCGTGCCCACTATTGGGATTGTCTCTTCAGTCCTGAGAACCGCAAGAAATGGAAGACAGAAGAGCTGATTTACACTCCCGACCTCTACAAAAAAATGAACTATTTCTTCTACGGCATGCTTTACTATGCCGACAGCGATACCATTAAAGCCGAAATCGACCGTCTGGCCACTCGCATCGGCGACGACACCCTCCTGCTGCGCTATGTCTTCGACCATATCGAACCTCGCTACTATCGCTCCACTCGAAATATCGGCTGGGATGCCGTTTGGTGCCATCTCGCAGGAAACTACTACCTCAAAGGCCGCTGTCCTTGGGCTACTGAAGGTACCTTGCACAATATGCGCTACAACTACAACCGTATACGTCAGAGCCTCATCGGTGCCCACGGACAAGAGCTTTGGATGGCCGACACCAACCAGAGTTCCAATCCTGAAGACTGGATCAGCAGCCACCGATTCCCACAGAAATATGTCATCCTATGGTTCTGGGACCCCGACTGCCACCATTGTCAGGAGCAGAGTGCCGAGCTGAAAGTCCTCTACGACTCCCTCCTCACCACGCCCAACCGTCCCTTTGAAGTTTATGCCGTGGGCTATGAGAGCGACATTGCAAAGTGGAAGAAATATGTTAAAGACCATAACTTCCGCTGGGTCAACGTCGGAGGCCCCAATGTCAACATCGATTATCAAGAGGCCTACAATATCCACGGCGCCCCCACTATGATTATCCTCAACGAAAAGCGCGACATCATCATGAACAAGGTGCTGCCCATCAAGGGCCTCCTACGCTTCCTCGAAGAATACGAAAAGAAAAATAAGAAATAACGTTTAAAGTTTAAGGTTAGTGGTTAGTGAAAGGCTGCCGCAGTCGTGTTGCGCAAGCGTCAATAACCTATAACCAATAACCTATAACCATTCAAAGATTAAGGTTGGGATGGATTTGATTAACATACTGCCCGACAGCGTGGCCAACCAGATTGCGGCCGGCGAGGTGGTCGACCGTCCCGCCAGCGCTGTGAAAGAGCTGCTGGAGAATGCTATGGATGCCGGCGCCACCCAGATTGACCTCATCGTCAAAGACGCAGGCCGTACCCTTATACAGGTGGTCGACAATGGCTGCGGCATGAGCGACAGCGATGCCCGCCTCTGCTTCGAGCGTCACGCCACCAGCAAGATACACCAAGCCGACGACCTCTTCGCCATCCATACCATGGGCTTCCGCGGCGAGGCTTTAGCCTCCATCGCCGCCATTGCTCAAGTAGAGTTAAGGACTCGTCTGCATGACAACGAACTGGGCACCTCCATCCTCATCGAAGGTTCCCATATCGTCAGCCAGCAGCCCACGGCCTGTCCCACCGGCACCTCGATGGCGGTAAAGAACCTCTTCTTCAACGTTCCTGCACGCAGAAATTTCCTCAAGAAAGACAGCGTTGAGCTCTCCCATATCGAGGAGGTCTTTCGTCGCATCACCCTCATACACTACGACATTGCCTTTACCCTCAACTCCAATGGACGCCTTCTCTACGACCTCAAGGCCGGCAGCCTGCTGCAACGCATCAGCCAGCTCTTCGGAAACCCCTACAAGGAGCGTTTCTTTGCTGTAGAAGAGGAGACCGACATCGTGAAAATCAAAGGATTTGTTGGAAAACCCGAGTTCTCACGCAAAACACGTGGCGAGCAGTACCTCTTCGTCAACGGCCGCTTCATCAAGCACCCAGCTCTCAGCGCCGCTGTGGAAAAAGCCTATGCCGACCTGCTTCCCGACCACTCCTACCCTTCCTATTTCATCGGCCTACAAGTCGACCCCGCACGCATCGATGTCAACATCCACCCCACCAAGACCGAGGTGAAGTTTGTTGATGACCACGCCCTCTTCGCCATCCTCCGTTCGGCAGTGAAGAAAGCCCTCGGCCAGTTCACTCTGGCTACCGAACTCTCTTTCGACACACCTCCCGAGTTCAATATTCCCCCTGCTCCTAAGGGCTACAATCCTCCAGCCCCCAAGATAAAGTACAACCCCGACTATAACCCTTTCCGCACCACCTCAAGCCAAACTCACCTGAACCTCTCTCCAAAGCCCAAACCTATAGAAACTATAGACACCATAAATACTATAGGCGCTATAGCCCCTATAGAGACTACAACCCCTAAAGCCGCCTCCTCGTCCTGCCTCCAACTCCAATCCCGCTATATCGTCACCCCTCTCTCTTCCGGCCTTGCCGTCATCGACCAGCAGCGCGCCCACGAGCGCATCCTTTTCGACAAACTCACACAATCAAACAATCAAGCAATCAAGCAATCCCAGACCCTCCTCTTCCCCGTCAACTGCCAGTTCTCCCCTGCCGATGCCGACCTCTTCAGCGAGTTGCTGCCCGACCTGTGCTCCTACGGCTTCTCCGTGGAGCCTCTCTCTCAGTGTACCTTTGTGATTACCGCCACTCCTGCCGACCTCGAAGAGGACGACCTGCAGAGCTGCTTCGACCAGATGCTCGCCGACTATAAAGGAGCCACCATGCAGAAATTCAGCAACCGCTCGCAGAGTCTCTGCGCCTCACTGGCCCACCAGATGGCCATCAAGCCAGGGAAAGCTCTTTCGCAAGAGGAAATGCAGCAACTCGTGGCCGACCTTTTCGCCTGCCCCATGGCCGACACCGCCCCCAGCGGCAAGAAAATCATCACCATCGTCAAACCCGAAGAACTACTTAAATAACACCAATCAAAAACCTATAACCTTTCATCAATGACTCAATATCAACCTCAGGGCTTCAGCCTCTTACCCACGGCAGTCAAACATCTGCTCATCATCAACATCCTCGTCTTCGCTACCGACTACGTGTTGCAGTCGCGTGGTATCTATCTGGCCGAGTACCTGGCACTCTTCAGTCTCCCTACCCAAGAGTTCCAGCCCTGGCAGCCTCTCTCCTATATGTTTATGCATGCCAACCTCAGCCATATCTTCTTCAACATGTTCAACCTCTGGATGTTCGGAGCCGCCATGGAGAACTTCTGGGGTACCCGTCGGTTCCTCTTCTACTATCTTGTCTGCGGTATTGGCGCAGGGCTGCTCTATATGCTGGTGCCAGGCTTGCATGTCACCATCGGTGCCTCCGGTGCGGTCTACGGCATCCTGCTGGCTTTCGGCATGACCTTCCCTAACGAATACATCTACCTCTATTTCCTCATGCCTATCAAAGTCAAGTGGTTCATCATCGGCATGATTGCCATCGAGATTCTCCAAGGTGTCTTCTACTCCTTCGATGGCGTGGCTCACTTCGCCCACCTTGGCGGCATGCTTATCGGCTTCCTCCTCATCCTCTGGTGGCGCAAGCACCCCTTCTCCCGGTTCTAAATAAAGGTGAGAGGTGAAAGGTAAAAATAAACCTGCCGGAGGGAAGTCCTTCCGGCAGGTTTTCTTTAAACGTTTGCTCCAGCCCCTGCTCACCGACTTTGCTTGCGTCGCAGGCCGTGTCTCCTATGGAGCCAGGCAGAAACGTTAACCGTTAAACGTTACTTTATGCGTAGAGTTCTTCAAAAATCTTGCGCAGCTCGGGGCTCTCGCGGAGCTCCTGGAGGGTGAACTCGGCGTGGCCTTTGGTGTAGCCGTTGCCCATGATCATGTTCACGTCGCTGCCGATACCCTCGGCACCGAGGCTGGCCTTGGTGAAGCTGGTGGCCATGCTGAAGAAGTAGACGATACCGTCGTCCTTAGTGCAGAGCACAGCGGTCATCTCCTGGTCGGGGACGTTGACGCAGTTGATGGTGACGTCGGCCATCTTGCCGTTGGTGAGGCGTTCGATGAGTTCATAGACCTGCACGGGGGTCATGCCGGCGGCGCTCTCTACGATGTCGCAGAAACCGAGGTCTTTGATACGCTGGGTGCTCTTGGGGCTGTTGGCGATGCCGATGACCTTACCGGTGACACCGACGCGCTTCTTGGCCTCGTAGCAGCAGAGCATGCCGCTCTTGCCACCGGCGCCGAGGATGACGACGGTCTGGCCATACTGGCACAGCTTGGCGGTCTGGGCGGGAGCACCGGCGACGTCGAGGGCGCTCAGGGCGAGTTTCTCGGGCATGTCGGTCGGAATCTTGGCATAGATGCCACTCTCGAAGAGGATAGCCTTACCCTTGATATCGACCTGGTCGACCTCGGGACGGATTTCGAGAATCTCGTCGATGCGGAGAGGAGTGAGGCTCAGCGAAACGAGGGTAGCGATACGGTCGCCCTCTTTGAGGTCGATTTTGCCCTTCAAGGCGTCACCAATCTTCTCGACCTTGCCGAGGAGCATACCGCCCGAACCAGTGCGACGGTTGCGGTGCTTGCCCTGGAGCTCGACATTGAGAAGCATCTCCTTCTTGACTTCTTCCATGATTTTCTCCTGGCTGGCGCCTTCGCCGGCCTGCTGTTTGGCATAGTTGTGGATGTCGGTGAAGGAAGCGGAGTCGATGTTCAGGGTCTGAACGTCGATGAGGATTTCGTTGTCCCAAATCTCATCCATGTTGTTGTCGAGCTTGTTGGCGGGCTGAGGGAGAACACCCTTCGGCTCGATGACGCGGTGGGTACCGTACTTGTTGCCTTTTTTCTGCATAATAATAAGTTATTTTATTGATTATTAATTTAATTAATTGACATTTATCTCACTGTTGAGGGAACAAAGATACAAAAAAAAATCCATTCCGTATAAAAAAATCCACCCCAAAACACAAAGTCACTGATAACCAGCCATAAACACCTTATCAACACCCTATCAACTCCTAACCAAGTCCTACCATAGTAGGAGATGATAGGGTGTTGGTAGGGTGTTCGTAGGGGAGTAAATATTTATTTGCCATGCTACGCAATAAAAAAGAGGGTGAATCGTTAGGTATTATATAAAATAGTGAATATGAAACGGACATTTTTCTTGCTTCTGACAAGTGGAAACCCGGCCAGCATCGTGGCAAGCCCGTACGTGTCCAGTTCAACCTCCCCATTAACTTTACATTGCACTAACCATGAAAGTCATTATTTTAGGTCCCGCATGGCCCTATCGTGGCGGCATCGCTGCCTTCAGCGAGCGATTGGCTCGCCAGTATCAAGCCGAAGGACATGAGGTAGAGGTGATTACCTTCACCCTGCAGTACCCCTCGTTTCTCTTCCCCGGCAAGACGCAGTACAGCGAGGAGCCCGCTCCTGAAGGGATGAAAATCACACGCAAGCTCAACGCCATCAACCCCTTCAGTTGGTGGAGCACCGGCCGATACATCAAGAAACAGCATCCCGACCTGCTCATCACGCCCTATTGGCTGCCTTTCATGGCGCCCGCCCTTGGTACTGCTGCCCGCTGTGCCAAGCGTAAGGGTATGAAGCGTATAGCCATTCTTCACAACCTCATTCCCCACGAACATCGTCCAGGCGATAAACGATTCTCTCGCTACTTTGTGAAGTCCAACGATGGTTTCATCACCCTGAGTCGCTCGGTGCTTGAAGACCTCAACCTTTTCGACCCCAATAAACAGAAGCCCCGCACCTATAGTCCGCACCCGCTCTACGACCACTATGGTGGCACCCTTGGCCGCAAGGAAGCCCTCGACCTTATCGGACTGCGTGAAAGTCAGCGTTATGTGCTTTTCTTCGGGTTCATACGCGAATACAAGGGTCTCGACCTGCTGTTCGACGCTATGGCCGACGAACGGATGTCGCAGCTGGGTGTGAAACTTATCGTGGCGGGAGAGTTCTACGGTGACTCCAAGCCTTATATGGAGCAAATCAAGCGTTTGGATATCAGCGACCGTGTGGTGATGCACACCGACT
>Ga0310786_10002254_pt1 | contig 29799 bp, 54 predicted proteins | sample AusTroGonzalo_MG_FD_203881 | JGI IMG/M metagenome (GOLD analysis project Ga0310786, IMG submission 203881) | Bovine rumen microbial communities from tropical cattle in Woodstock, Queensland, Australia - Gonzalo_03 (v2) (version 2) | ecosystem: Host-associated > Mammals > Digestive system >...
GTTTTGAATCTTCAACTCGCTCTCCGTTCCGGTCTTGACTATGGAGAGCAACTGGGTGAGGTAGTCCTTCTCCGCGGTGATCTTGGCGGTGGCAGCATCCTTCACGGCCTTCGCAGCATCCCTGGCGGCTTTGGCCTCCTCCCTGCGGGTGCGGATGATTCCGGCATTGATGGTGCGGACCTGGTTGTAGTAGTCCGTTTCCGCCTTGACCATTGCGGCATAGGCCTGGGCCTCTGCATCCAGGTCACGGGCGGAGGATTTGGCCAGGGCGTTCTTGGCCTTGATGATTTCGTACTGCAACTTGGCATCCTGGAGGGCGCGGGCGGCTATCTCCTTCTCCTTGTCACCTGCTTGCTCCAGGAAGGCAAGGCGCTCCTTCGCGGTGTAGTTGAGGCGGTCAGTGGACTTGGCGCGGAGTTCGGCCACATCCCTCTCTGCCTCTGCGTTGGCTACGATGGTCTGCCTGGTCTGCTGGGCCAGGTCCTTCTCCTTCTCGGCCAGGGCGATGCGGTCCTGGGTGGCCTTATTCGTTCCGAAGATGGCCTGGGTGAGTTTGGAGAATCCCTGGATGAGATTGACCACCACCCCGGCTATAGCCTGGAGGGTCTTGGTCAGCAGGTCACCGATGGCCTGGAAGGGGGCCATTGCGGCGGTGAGGGCCTGGGTCTGCTCCTCGTTGCCCTTCAACGCCTTCATCACCTCATCCAGGAGGTTGGCCAGGAGGCCCAGGATGGCGATGGCCGGAGTGGCGCTCATAGTCTTGAGCCCGGTGGTAACACCCTTCAACGGGGCAACTATACCAGCAGCACCCTTGCCCATATTGGACATACCAGCGGTGAGGTGGTCCACGGCACCAATGTAGTTACCCACATTGCGGCCAAAGACACCCACGGAGGCATCCATCTCCTTGAGGCGGTTATTGACATTGTTTACCCTCTCGCCCAGCTGCGCTCTCTCCGCCTCATCGGTGGTGGCACGCCACTGCTGCTTGAGGATATCCAGTTCACGGACCAACTCGTTGTAGGAGAGGGTTTCCGCATTGATCAGTTTGTTGTTCTCATCGAAGGCAACATTGGCGGCGGTGGCAGCATCCATCACCTGGTTGAAGTCCGCGGAGGTGGCGTGCATCGCGTTGCGGAGAGCAGCCTGGTTCTCCTGGAGTTCATTGAGTGTTTCCTTATAGGCAGCGGTGCCTATATCCAGGGAGGCAAGGTTCTCCTTGAGTTGCTTGATGTTGTTTTTGAGGTCCTGGACATTTTTGATGCTATCGCCAGTCTTGATCTCTATAACTTTCTGCTTGTCGGCCATATTATGTCAGTATTTGTCCGTTGGTATAGTTGTCCATATCCTGCACCTGGATGAACTCGCACTCAACCGGGTCCCAGGTGGTAAGGGAGTAGTTGGATATCTTGTTGAGGACCCAGTAGACCCCTTCGTAGTAGAAGAACCGCCGGAGCAGTTCCGGACCTACCTGGAGGCCCTGGAAGTTCACCCGGCACTTCATCACCTTCGTGTTCTGGTTGTAGCGGTCACGGATGAAAGCGGCCCACCCGCGGATGTAGGCGGAGGAATCCTCCATAAAGTTGATACTGGGTGCATCAATCTCCCTGGGCGTTCCGAAGTCCAGGGATGCCTCAACACCCCACTCGGTATCCGTATCGTAGCGGTGGAAGTTCGCTATCCTGGTGTAGGAGGAATACGGGTTGAGGTTCCAGCAGGGCTTTCCGTTGTTGATGGCCAGCATAGCCGCGGAATCATCGGAAACGCGGAAGTGGTAATAGGTGTCAATGCCGGAGTATTCCACCAGGATGTCCTCTCCGTCCACGGCCTTGTTGTCGGCATCGTGGAGGTCCAACTTCCAGGCGAACTCGTTGTCATACCCAGGATGGTTGTAGTCATTGATGTAGTCAATGGTGGCGCTGTTGGGCGGGATGGGTATATCAAACTCCTTATTGGTGCCGTCCGGTGCCCACATAGTGTAGGTATTGCCCTTGTCCAGGAATACCGAAGGCATCACCCTGCCTCCGTAGGTAATGGTGTTCCAGTAGGGTCCGTGTTCCAGGATCGTGGCAGCTGCCCGGAAAGCGGACTTGGCCAGGAGGTTCTGCGGCGAGGAATCAAACTGGTATCCGGTATCCACCCGCTGGATTCCGTACTGCACTCCGTACACATTGTAATACTCCTGGGCGAAGTGACCCTCCGCCATCTCCGGCACGAACTCATATATGCGGGAACCCGCATAGCAGGGTGCGATGATGATGTCCTTGCTGCGGTCCACCATCCCGGTTAGGTCTATGGGGGTCAGCCCGGTATTGAAATAGGCGTTGCGGGTAGTGATGGTGAACTTCTTGTCCACCTCATCATACTGGAACACCCAGCCGAACTGCACTCCCAGGGAGAGGAGGTAATCCGCCGGGGTGTGCTTACTGGAGAGGAGTTTTGCCTTCTCAATGAGCGCACCGCTGCGGAGGCTCCCGGTGGAACGATAACTGGCAGAGGCGGAGGGGCTGGCCCAGGATGCGCCGATAGCCTGGAGAGAACTTGTTGTAGTTCTGCTGGTGAACCAGTGTGGCAGCACTCCATCCTCTCCGCTTGAAACAAGAGTGAAGGGTCCATATCTATAACCGCCCTGGTAATACTGAATCCTATACGAGCCATAGAGGTAGTAAGACCGCACCGAAATGCGGATATTGTCAAGGGCGGTGTTACTCTTGACCTCAAAGGCACCGGGATAGAAGTAGTTGAAGAATCCCAGGTAGGAATCGCTTGCCAGGAATAGATAATCCAGGGTTTGGATAGAGGCCTCGTTCTCAACTCCTCCCAGGGGTACATAGCCAACGGCCTCGGCAAGCCTGGATGCGCTGGAGCCATAAACCTCTTTGATCTCCGTAGTGGCAAAGCACCTGGCGGCGGAATAACCCACTATGGTGTTGCCGGAATAACCCACTGCCTGGATGAAGAAGATGGTATGGAAACCATACTCATCCTGGGAATATGAAGGATGGAACCTGGTGTTGAGGTAGGCTGGATTCGCGTGGGTGGATGGTGACTGGAAGGCCAGCATTACCGAATTGATCCTGGCGGTCACCTCCATATTCGCCTGGACCCCGGAGAACGAGGCCTTGCAAGCCAGGACATTTCCGCTGGTCACGATCCCGCGGGAATAGGAAGGGATGAGGTCACCGGAATCCTGCTTGAAGGAACCCAGGGAAGGGAGCATCGGCAGGGTTTTCCAAAGGGTGCGATATTGATTGACCGGGATGCCGGAATAGTCAAAGGTGTACCCTTTGGAGGTGGCCCACTTGCCCAGGGCAACCAAGAAGGCACGCATAGAGAGAACCGGGCGCTGCAGGTAGCAGCGGAGGTCCTTGACCTCCCACTCGGTGTGCGGCTGCGCCAGGTTGATAAGGACATTGCTGCCGTTGGGGTCATAGGTCTTGCCGTCAATGGTTATGCCAGTATCCAGGCCCAGGGTGCTGGCGCTGGCTATGCCCTTGTTGGGGTCAAAGTCACCATCCGGCACTCCGTTGTAGGCCGGGGCAAAGTTGATGACATCCCAAATGGAATCATACTCCTCCGGGATGTCCCCGCTTATCCTGGTCCACGCAGCCTTCACATTGGCAGCGGTTATCTTGAAGTCCAGTTCATCAATGGCTCCGGTGAGGTAGTCCAGGTCTGCCAGGGTGAGTTTATCGCCGTTCTCATCGTAGGAGAGGGCGTATAGGAAAGACCCAAGCCCTCCGTAGAGGGAAACCTTATACCCGGTCACCACCGGGCCCCTGCGGGTCACCTGGTCCAACTTGAGGTATCCGCTTTTGAGAATCTCCCCAAGTTCGTTGTAGATGGTGAAGGGGGTGCGCTCCAGGGGACTGAATCCGCCTCCGGTGATGCGGTCCAGGCGGGCAAGGTTGCCGAAGATTGCGGCGTTGTTGTCCGTCCCTGGGAGGGTCACCTGCTTGGAGTAGGAGTTCTTCACCGCCGTGGGGTTCTCCAGGTCGGTGTAGGCATAATTGAAAAGGATAAGCCCCTGGTCGGAAATGTCCGCCTGGGAGCCGTTGATGTAAAGTTCAATCTTCCTCCTCATAGCCTTACCTCCTCATCCTCTCCTGGGCCAGTGTGGCCTCAACCTCATAGGTGTGCAGGTTGCCCACCACATCCTTCACCTCCGCTGCGTTGGAGGTCAGTACGATTGGCAGCAACTCCTCGCGCTGGATATCGTGCAGGTACACAAAGGGGCTCTCCAGGAGGTGTGCCATCCTGGTGGCCTGGTCGGAAGTGAGAGGGCCGATGTTCAACTTGAACCTGCGCTCTATCTCGTTCACATAGTTCGTGCGGCCTCTATTGGAGGCGTATAGGTTGCTGACCAGCGGGTCATAGGTGTGGTGGTTGATGGCGGAGGTGCGGATGGTGCGGCCCTGGACCGGGATGGTGTCCCAGCCGCCGTAGGCGTTGAGGTAGTAAAGAGCATAGCCTCCGCAGAGTTTCGCCACCTGGTACACCAGGCCATTGGCCTCAACCGCTATGAGGTTGGGATAACTGGCCAGGTAGCAGAAGTAGAAGTCCCCCTCATCAAAGTCATCGTTCTCAATGTGGGTGCGGGTATTGCCGTAGTAGTCAAAGTCATTGTTGAAGTCATTGCAGAAGTCCCCAGGGGAATCCGGTGCGAAGATGAGGTCAAAGGAGTAGGCACCATTGTAGGAGTATATGGGGAGATACCCACCGCCGTGGATCAACGGAGTGATGGGAGCGAAAGGCAGGTTGGTCGGCCAGGAGAACTTGCGGTCATAGGACCAGTCCCGGTAGAAGGTTACCTGGGCCTTGCTGGTCCAGGTGTCGGAAATGTACGCCTCAACCTCAAAGTCCTCGGTATACCAATCGCTATTGTCCGGAGGGAAGATATTGTGCAGGTATGCAGCGCAAATGTCATTGATGCGGATTTCCACGAAGGAGGAGCCGGGCTTGGGGAAGGCCTTGCCTTCATACACCACGGAGCCTCCCGCGGATATGCGGAACTTGACACCTCCGGTGACACCACTGGCCAGGGTGACAAAGTAATCTTTCCAAATGGGGCGAATCGTTGCAGCCATATCTTCAATAGTGCTTTCTCATAAATATAAAATCCCCGCCTTCCGTATTTGAAAGACGGGAACCGCCCTACCAACACCAATGGAGCCTTCGGACTTGGCGGCGTAGTAGCGAGGGATGAAACGCGGCCTATTTATGGCATAACCTTCTCCAGGTAGTTGAGGCAGTCCCTATGCAGGGCCTCGGTGAGCCTCTCCTGGTAGAAGGCAAGTACGGCATCTTCGGACTTCCGCAAATCGTGGGAACCGATGGTGCCTCCCTTCGGACTTTTGCAGTTGGCCTGGTTCGGTGACTTCCCGGCCATTGCCCTGGAGATGAGGAAGGCCAGCTGCTCCGGCTTGGGTATCCGGCCATTGGCATCCGGGCGCGGGATGATGGGCTTTACCCTTATCCACTTGAGGATTGCATCCCTGGGTGGCCAGTGGGGCTTGGTGTCATCCTCCACATACTTCCAGTAGTTTCCTCCTGGATCATCCCACTCCATCCATACGATGTACCTGGTGCCGTTCACCTCAATCTCGGTGTGTATGGAGTTGATGAGGTCCCCGGTAGCCTTGCGGCCATTGCGTTCCAGGGTGTCCTTGTATCCCTCCCGCACATCGTTGGCGAGGTCCCGGAGGACCGCCATAAGTTCTGCGGGGTTGAACAATTCTTCGCTCATCTTATCTCCTTTGTGTAGACAAACATATCCTCGTTGTCATCCAGGTAGCCTTCCTTCTTGAAACCGCACGCCTCCCAAAAGGCGCAGTTCTCCGGCTTGGCCACATCCACCCAAAGGCGGAGCAAGCGGATATTCGGCAGGGATACCTTCGCCATATACTCAATGCGCTCCGCAAGGTAGCGCCCGTATCCCTCCCGGCGGTTCTCCTTTGCCACCATAAAGTCGCTGACAAACAACTCATCCGGTGCCTCTTTCAGCAAGGATGCGCGGCCCAGGGCGATTCCACCATCCACTACGAAATGCCAGTCACGGCCCCAGGGCCAATCGTTGATATGCACATAATCTACACCCATACTGAAAGAAAATATACTTTGCCCGGTATATGTAAACGAGAGCCCTGGTTAGTGGCTGCGTTTCCACCTCTCCCTGGCCTCCTTCTCCTGCTGGTCCTTGTCCTTTCGGTAGGCCAGGACATTGAGGAACTCTATGGCGGGCTTATCCCACACCTCATCCCAGGAGCAGCGCATCGTTTCACTGGCGCGGTCTACATTGGCAATCCAGCCCCAATGTCCCGCGAAACCATCTCCACCTGCTGCAGTATCTTCTTCAACTCCTTCATCTTCCGGGGATTCTTCCTGGCGCTTTGTGCCAAAGAGGTTACTGAATCCACGATTGATTCGTTGAATCTCTTGAAAAAAAAAGCGGTCAGCCCAATGGCCTGGGGAAGGGTGATGCAGCGCACCGCCTCCTGCACCTGGGCCACATCGTAGCCGTTGTTATACTTCTTGCCGTCCGGTACCAGGAAACAAGAGAGCAATTGAGGCAGGGTTGCCGGAAAGTCCTTCACGAAGGTTTGGAAGTCCACATACTGGGCGGTGGTTATCTTGGTGAAGTCACTGGTGGGCACCAGGAGGAACTCTCCAGCCTGGATGGGCTTGCCGTCCACCTCCGCAGGTTCGCAGTGATCCCCCAGGAAGGCCGCTTGCAGCGCCATAGCCGAATAGTCGGCCAGCGGGAGTTGCAGGACATCCTCCTCGGTCATATCCGCCAGGATGGCGATTATCTGCACCTGCTTGTCAATCTCCTCCTGGGGCGTGTGGAGGATGTGGTCAATCTTCATATAACGGCCCAGGTCCAGGGCCTCATAGTTGTTTATCATAACGCAATGGTTTAGCCAAATGAAATGTTATACTGCCCGGTGTTGCCAGCGAACTCGGAAAAGAGTGCATACCGCACACTATCCGGGCCGTGTGACCAGGCGTGGATGGGAACATTGGTGATGTTGCCATCCGCATCCTTCTCCCAGCAGTAGTTCCGCATATCCTTGATGAGGTCCACACTGCCTTTGGTGATGTAGAGGGTCCAGCCCTGGAGCCACTGGATTTGGAACTTGCGGCGGTCACTCTTGACCGGGGCGGACTTGTCGCACGCCTTGATGTTGAGGTGCGTGATGTCACCGATCTCCTGGATACTCTTGGGCTCCGCAGCATCGGCCCATATATGGGTACTCCTGGGGATTTGTGCATCCACCAGGACCTGGGCAATGGCATCGTTCTTCATAAAGCGCTTGTAGGCCAGCTGCTCAAGGTACGCCACCTTCTTGCGGCGGTCAGCCAGGCAGCGCACTATGGAGGTGGGGTCATTGAATCCGAAGTCTATGCCGCAGACCTCAACCAGGTCACCCTTCTCCGGCATCGCATCCACCTGCTGGAAGGTGTATATGACACCATCCAGGGAACCCAGTTCACCCAGGCCGTACACCTTCCACCAGTTCGGATCATTGATGTTGGATTCAATCTCCGCCACCTGCTCCGGTGTGAGGAAGGAGTTATCCTTGTAGGTGGAGTGGATGGTGATGCAGTTCTGCCTGGGCTCAATCTGCTCAATGGCCCAAAAGGTTGATGCAGGGTTGTAGTCCAGGGTGATGAGCCCGGTGGTACGCACAAAGAGTTGCCTGGCGGTTTCATACTGGATGTGGTTGCACTCGTTGAGGAAAAGGCGCTTACGGGCGGGGCCCAGGACCTTGCCGGAGGTGTCTGCGGAGAAGAACTCCAACTTGGCACCATTGGGGTAGGTGTATACCAGGTCGCTGGCGTTCCAGGCGGGGTCCGCCTTGAGTGGGTGGCCGATGATGCGCTCAAAGTCGCGTATGGCACCTCGCTTGAGGTGTGGCAGGGTTTCACTGACCACGGAGGTCACATCGCCCGCCTTGTCAGCCTTCGGTATGAGGAGGTGGAGGAACTGCAGTATGGAGTAGGTCTTTCCACTTCGCGTACCGCCAGGCATAGAGATGTAGCGGGGGTGTGTTGCCGCCGCATCATACAACTTCCAAAATACCGGGGTGAAGGCTATGGTGGCCATACTATCCTATATCGCCTATGGTCTTGATCTTGTCCGCCTGGTCCTTATCCTCAACCACGATGCGGTTCTCAATCCGGCTCTCCTGCTGCTGCTTATCAACGAGGCCCAGGAGCCTGGAGATGATGTTGCTATTGAAGATACCTGCAGCGGCCATCTCCTTTTGGTAGGATTCGCAGAACTCGCGTATAAGGTCCTTGACTGCCGAATAATCCTGCTTGGAATCATCCAACTCTCCCCACCATCGGCGGGATGCACCGATGTATACCAAGAAACCGCCGATAGACACCAGGCGCGGTTTCTTCTCTATGGTCTTGGAACCATACGGGATTCCCTCCACGGAGGTGTTCTTTATCTCGGTGCCGATGACAATGGGGTTATCCTTGCACCACTTGACATACTCTACGAACTTCTCCTGGAGTTTCCTGGGGGTAAACTTCAACGGCCTTCCCCTTTCCGGGAAATGCACGGGCGGATAAAGGTTCTCGTTGTCTTTCTTTGCCATACTACAAATATGCTTTCATCCTTGCCATCTCTATCTCTATGCTGCGGAGGAGGCTTTCATCTCCAGGGTTCGGAAGGTAGAACCCATTTTCAGCACCCCAGCGCTTGAATCGGTCAATGGCCTCCTGCATCTCCTCCTTTGAGAGGTCGGCGGAGGATCGCAGGATTTCCACCTCTCCTGCCAGGGCATCCTTGTGGCGCTCTATGAACAACCCAGGGTTGGCGATGCGCTTGAAGTAGACATCCTTGCAGTATTGCAGGGTGTTTCCGGTTTCCATCGCCACCACGCCGATGAGCAGGTGGAGGTAGGAGTTCTGCGCCCTGGTGCGCTGCATCTTCTCCGTCAGTTCCACCACCGCACCCCTTTTGAGGAGCAGTTCACTTTTCGCCTGGTATCGCTGGCGGTCCAGTTCCGTTGCAAGGTTGTAGAGCATAGCGCGGATAGTTGGCACCCTGCGGCCCGGTCAAGAACCGCAGGGCGGAAGGTGCGTTTATTTCTTACCTTTGCCCTTTCCCTTGCCCGTAGCGGGCTTTTCGGACTTGGGCTGGGCAGTGGAGCCATCCGAAGGTGCAGCGCCCTCCTGGGCGGGCTTTTCTTCGGTGGTCTTGCCTTCTGCCTGGTTGGCCTCCTCGGCGGCTTTCGCCTGGGCCTCCAGGGCTGCGGCGGCAGCTGCCTCCTCCTCGGCTTTCTTCTTGGCTGCAGCCTCCTCCTTGAGGCGCTTGGCCTCGGCGGTTTTCTCGGCCTCCTTCTGCATCTCGGCCTTCTGCGCGAGATAGAGGGTACCCAGGTCTACCACCAGGTGGAAGATGCAGGTGGAGCAGCCCTGGCGGATAGTGCGGTTCTCCTTCGTTACTTCGTTCCAAATGGAGAGCATCTCCGTTACTCCGGCCTGGCCGGGATAGGAGCAGTACCGGGCACCAACGGCCTGGTTGAAGAATCGCTCATACTTTTCCAGTACGGCGAGTTGTTCTTTGTTCAGTTGCTTTGTCATAATATAGCGGTTGTAAATAAGTTGTACAATTCAATGTAGTCCGGAAAGCAGGAGGGCACATCAAAGGCATCGCCCATCCGTTTCTCCATATTGTGGATAGTGGAGTGGTCCAGCCCCAGGTAATCGCCGATACTCTCCTGGGTGAATCCCTCCTGCCTGGCCGTGAAGGCGAAGATCGTGCGGGCACGCATATACTCCGTCCTCCGGCAGCGGCGGGTGATCTCCAGCCCGGTCAGCGCGGCCATCGTTTTCTCCATCTTTGCCAGGCGGGCCTTCACCTGGTCCTCCGTCCTCAACGAGGGGGTGAGGCTCTCCGTCATTATCCTTACCAGGGCCACCCGGTCACTGACCTTGAGCGCAAGGCAGCGGCGGCGCAGGTATGGTGTCAGTCTTTCGCAATCCATCGGTTCACCAGGGCGATGAGTTCAAGCAGCCCCTCTCTTATAGATATACACAAATTTTGAATCGTATTTGAAAAAGTCGCAAGCCCCGCGGAATACGCCACCAGCGGGAGTGTGAACTGGCCTTTGATGATGAGCCAGGCCAGGCAGCACCACCAGGTCATACATAGGCTGCAGGAGAAGGGGCGGAGTTCCCGCACCGGGCCGCGGCCATACTTGGTGGTGAACTTGGAGAGCCACCCCAGCCAGGTGTCGGTCCAGCCGGAGAGGTCCACTATGAAGATAACCAGGAGGGTTACCAGCAGGAGTTCAATGTAGATGTTCATTTGTGTTCCTCCTTATACTTTGCCAGGCGGGAGGCCAGGCGTTCCATCTTGCGGTGCCTTTCGCAGAATATGTCAATCTCACGGCCCTGGGCGAAGATAACCTCCATCTGCCCCAGCATTATCTCAACATCTGCTATCTCGGTAAGCACATCCTCAACGGATGCACGGCCCCGCTTGAATTTCATTATCGCGTTGAGGAGTTCGGATGTTTCCTCAACCAGCATATCCACCTGGGAGTTCTCGCCCCAGGTCGCAACGGCATCCCGGAGGATGCTATCGTTCAGTTCTATGTTCATTTTCTTCCAGTTCCTTGTAGATGCGGATGATCTCCGCCTTGATGCGGACTATCTCCCCGCGGATGGTGGTGTGGGAGAGGCCCAGGCGCTTGCCCAGTTTCCGGTAACTTTGGCAGTCGGCATAGAGGATGATGAGGGTGCGGTCCACCTGGTTGAGGCGGTGGTTGATTATGTACTTCACGCGGGCGTCCTGCTCCGGCTCATCGTTGAAGATGTCCGGGTTGAAGGTGTAATCCTCGCGTATGGTCTTGTAGTCCTTGACTACCTCCTTCTCATCCATTTGCTTACTGGTTGTCCGGGAAGTCAAGCCCGGTGAGTGATACGGACCGGGAACGGAACACCCGGAATAGGTAATGGAAACGGGACTTGGCGCTGCGGAAGTTGTTGATGGCCAGGCGGACTATGAGGAAGTTGATTTCATTGTGGTCCCATAGGTCCTGCAGCCGGGCCTCATCGTATTCCAGGAGAACGAGGTAGATGTGCTGGCCCAGGTCCAGGAGGTCCGGGTCCCCGGCAGGGAGGTGCGTGATCATTGAACAAATCTGCTCAACGCGGCGGTCCCTGGCCAAAGCCTCAACTATCTCACTCCTTGTCATCCTATCTACCCATTACCAGGAGGGCTGCATCCCTCGCGTGTTCGCTGGTGCGGCCCTTCCATCCGGTCACCTGGTACCAGTATTCCTTGTTCCACTTCGTGCCGCCGGGCCTGGGGCCCTGGGCTCGGAAGGGGATGTGCTGGCCTTCCAGGAACTCCTCCCATATCTTGGAATCCCGCTTGGCCGCACCTGCGCCCATCAACTTACCGCGGTACTCGCTGCGGTTGCGTTCCGGGGCGAACCAGGTGCGCTGGCGGGCATCCTCAAAGACTACCAGGAGGTCTACCTGGACCGGAGCCAGGAGGCACGCATAGTGCCAGCGCTTGACCTGCTCCAGGGCCTCCCATAGCGGAAGGGTAGCCACCTCCAGGAAGGACCTGGAGGCGCTATCCCATACCGCAAATCCGGTGTTCTCTCCGGGGTCTATGCCGATGTAGATGGCCATTATCTCGCCTGGGCGTGTACTCCGTTGGACTGCAGCGCAAGGCGGGACTTGTAGCCTTCAACGGCATTGTCCAGGTCGCGGTGCTTGAGCGAGTATGTCCCGCAGTCGGCACCATAGTATCCCTGGACCCGGCGCATAAACACCGACATCCCGTAGAAGAACTTTTGATAGGCGGGCCAGTAATTGAGGCGGTTGGCCTTCCTGGCCCTGGTGTGCTTGAGTTTCATTACTCGCCCTCCTTCTTTTCTTCCTTGCCCTCAAACTCCGGCACGGGGTCAAAGTACAAGGCCTTCATAAGGTTGTCGGCGATGTTCACGGCCTTCTTTACCAGTTCCTCCGGGGACTTGTCCGCCATAGCGGCGTTGTTGCAGAGGTTATAAAGGGCTCCCTGGGCGAAGGATTCCCTTTTCTGCATAAAGAACCTGGCCTGGTTGGCCTTGATCTCCTCCTGGGAGATGGGTGCGGGTGCGCCGGGAAGGCGATGCACATTTCCTTTGGGTTTTGTCATAATGATTTGTGTTATAAGTTGAACATTGGGTTGATATCGGAACCCTGGGCGGGCATCACCCCTTCCAGGGTTTTGGTTTTTGGGAAGAACTACCTATCAATATCCCCAGGGCTTTCACCTGGACCCCCGGCCTTGTCCGGGTTTTTGGTTGAAGATTGAGATTTACGGGCGGGCTCCAGCGAGGCCGGGGTCACCGCTTTGTCGCACTTGAGGACCGGGACTTTGACTATCACTATCGGTGATCCGCCGAATAGGTCCTCAACTATGTCGGTTACTTTGGCATAATGATACCCCCCCCCCCCCATTTCGCTCCGTGGCGGGGATTCGTACCCTATTGCCGATTCTTATTTCTTGAAGGTCCATTGTGTACTTGCTTTCGTTTGTCTTGAATATGCTGCAGCGATTCCGGTGTGGCGAGGATGACATACTTGCCGGAAGGAAGGCGGACCAGGGCACCGCGTTCATCAATCTCCTCCACGATGCCGGAGGGGTTGCCATTGACACTCTGCCAGGTCACCTGGTCACCAACCTTGAGGTTATCGTACACCCTGCTCATACATCCATCTCTATGGTCTTGGTGAGATGGCCGGACCAGCCGCGTTTGTGGAGTTCGGCCATCAGCGCATCATCGCTTATCGCTGCTATGCCGACATTGATGGGAGAGGAGTGAAGGCGGTAGTCACCCCGGCCCTGCTTGCCGATGCCCCTGCGGGCCTTCATACACTCCTTGCAGTATTTGGTGTAGCCGCTGCGGTTGCGGGCGAACTGCTCCAATGGGAGTTCCCGTCCGCAGTCGGCGCACACTCTCTTGATCTCCTTTGGTTCTTCTGCCATAACTGGTATCTCCTTCTCCGGTTGCCTTTCCGCAAAGCACGGCCCGGCCTTTTGGAAGTACCCCACATCGCTGCGGTGCGATTTGGAGTTCCTGCAGCGGCCCAGGTCGGAAAAGAAAAAGCAATCGGAACAATACATAGTGCTGACTTAACTGAAATCCTCCGGGAGATCATCGCTGGTGGGAGCCGGGGCAGCTGCGTTGGCATCATCCTCCTTCTTGGCGGAGAGCATCTGCATAGCCATCACCACTACCTCCCAAATGTACTTGTCCTCTCCCTCGCGGGTTTGGTAACTGCGCTGGCGCTGCCGTCCCTCAACATAGAGGCGGTCACCCTTCTGCACATACTTGTCAAAGACATCGGCCAACTTGCCGTTCACTACCAGGTTGAACCAGGTGGTATCCTCTACCTGGGTTCCGTCCCGCTTGGTGTACCTCTCGCTGACTGCGAGGCTTGCGTTCACTACCTTTCCGTCCTGGAAGGTGCGTACCTCAATGCGGCCTACATTGCCGATGAGGAGAACTTTGTTCAAACTTGCCATACTGAAAACTATTGGTGGTTAATAAATGTCATCTTCATCATAGGGGTCATCAAACTCCGGGTAGTTCTTTGCCACCCAAAAGAGGATGATGGTTACCAGGAAACCCAGGGCGGCACCTACGGCCAGCCCGGCGAAAAATGCAATAGTGCTATTCATTGTCTTGTTCTTTAGGGATTAGCCAGTATCTCTTGTATCCTCGGCGGGCGGGGTCCGGGCGGACCTCCTCATCGCAGAGTATCCAGGGCAGGTTCTTCTCGCGGATTTCCCTGCGTATAATGCAAATCTGCGTGTGCATCTCCCTGGTGCGGAACTCCGCCTCATTTTCCAGGGATACCCTGCGCCCGCGGGTCATCGCATCAAATATCGCCTTCTTGGCGTTGTAGCGGGCGGCAATGTCCTCATTGGTGTCTATCACACCCGCGTGGGTTTCTGCCGGGAATAGGCAACCAACTGGCGCATCTACCATCGCCTGGGCCTTCCTGGCGTAACTGCTTATCTTGCCGCACTTGTTGAGGAGTGCATTGGCCTTGCCAGCGGGGAGGAAGGCGGCAAGTTTCTTGATGCCGTCCAACTCCTCGGCAATTCGTTTCTCTATTTTCAAAGGTGTTCTCATTGGTGAAAAGGGTTTAATGGGTTTGAGAGGCCCTGCGATCGGCATCGTGCCCCTCGGTCTTTGCGTAATCAACCAGGGCGGCGTAGAGGGATGCCACGGATACTCCGTACATCTCCTTGCCTCCGCCCAGGACCGCCAGGCGAATCGTTCTGCCGATCTCCTCCCAGGAGAGGGAGCCCAGGCCGAACTTGGTGTCAGCCTTGATCTCCGCCACCAGGGCGTTGGCGATGAATCGTATGGTGGTGGTAGTCGCATCCTGGCCGCGGTAGAGGAAGGCGGCATAGACCATAGTGGTCATCTTGTTCACGGCCTCCTCATCCGGCGTTGTCTTGATGCGCGGGTAGAGTTCCGGGTGGCGGCGAATCTCCACCAGGTCCACATTGGGATTGTACTGCACCAGGGTAGGTGCCTGGACTAATTCACTGCTCATCGTACATAGGGGCTTTTTGACCGAACAACTCCGCACCTACCGCCAGCATCCTATCCACGGCGGTGCCGCCACGGCGGACACCCTTGCCGCTTGATGCTGCGGGGCGCTGGGATCGCCCGGAAAGTTCGTTCTCCATCCACTCCCACTTGAACCCGGCCCAGGACTTCTCCACCGCCAGGCGGATGCAATCGTTGGCGGAGTACCCGGCGGCTTGCGCCTGGGCAATTTCCTTCGCCACTGCCTTGAAGGCGATTTCGGTGTTCACGCCTTTCTTCGCCTTGCGGACCTGGAGCCAGGCATCGGCCACCTCAACCTCAACTCCTAAACCAATCAAAGATTGACGGAAATTGAAGGGGGTAGGGGGTATAGATATATTTACACCTTTAGGTGTTTTATTATTATTATCTATATTGTCCCAAATTTTTTGGGAGGGGGTATCTAAAGGATTTGGGAGGGTCCCAAAATTTTTGGGAGGGTATAAAGTTTGGTAGCGGCAGTAGGTAACCCGGTTCCTGGTTTCGGAAACCTTCGCCAGCAGACCCTTCTGCACCAGGGATTTCAGTACATTGGCAACACCCTGGTAGGATAGTCCAGTCCAGGCCTGGAGGTAAGCAACGGAGCCAGTGAACTCGGAATCACCATCCTGGCAGAATCCGTGGATAGTGGCATAGATAAGCAACTCGTTACCCTTGAGGTGGAGGTCGGAAACCATCCACCCCAAGATTGTAACATAGTTCTTATTGGTGAGTTCCTTTGCCATAGCCTTACTCCTTCGCTGCGCGGGGCTTGGTGAACTTCACGGCGGGAGAGGTGGCTACCTCAACGAACTCCGCCATCTTTTCTCCGGCCTCCTGGAGGCGCGTTGCATTGGTCTTGAGGGCCACATCCACGCAGTCCGGCAGTCCGGCCTTGCGTGCAGCCTTCGTGACCTTCTCCAGGTACTTCTTGTCCAGGGCCTCGGTAAGCACGGATGTGCTGGTACTGGTGGACTGGGAGAAGGAGTAATAGGTTCCCTTCACCTGGTCGGTCTGCGTGGCGATAAGCACGCGGGATACCAGGCTCTTGATGTACTCCTCGGTTTTCTGCAGGGACTTGATGCGGGCATCGGCAGCTGCCTTCTCCGCCTTCGCAGTCTTGATCTCATCCTGCTTGGCCTTGAGCCAGCGGCCCAGGCTATCCACGCCTTCGGTGGTAAGGAGGCCCTTGACTTCCGCCAGGACGGCCTCAATCTTCTCGGTTTCTTCGGTGACCTCTCCGCCGTTCTCAATATAGGCGTTCTCCAGGTCCCAGGTCAAGCCATTAAGTTTGGCGATGGCCTCATTGATCTCTTGTGTGTTCATTGTATTACTTGGTTAAAGGGTTTCTATATGCCTTTTCAAATTCGCTACCTTGATGCTGACCTTTCAGCCAGTCATAATTGGGCCTCCTCATCACTCCCGCATAGACAAGCACCAGGTCCTCGTTGTAGAGGTAAGAGGTATCTATGCCAGCCTCTCTCATATCCTGGATAGCACACCTGCACGCCGGAGATGATGATAAACCCTTCATAGCGGCTAATCACTAATTCCGTTCTGCAGTTGGTACTTGAATACCTCATCCATCAGCAACTTCCACTCAATCTCGCTGGGCTTAAACTTCTCGCGGTAGATTTGCTCCGCATCAACTCCGGCCTTGTTCTTCTTGTGGCGGGCGATGGCATCCACCCACTGCAGGTGTACCTTGTCCTCCTCATCCAACTTCGCGGCCTCGCTGGGCTGGGCAGCTGGAGCAGGTGCAGCCGTTCCGGTCTGCCTGGTGGCGGTGGTTTTCTTGGCTCCGGCGGCTTGGCCCTTGCCATCCTTGTATTCATAGCGCACCTTGTCAAACTTGTCCACCAGGACCAGTTTGGTGATGCTGCGCTCATCCTTGTTGTAGTCTATCTCCTTGACGGAGAAGGTGGCCCATACGCGGACCTTGCCGTCCTGCATAGTGGAATACTCCTGGTTGTCCAGGGGGATGGAGATGCGGGGCGCAGTGTAGAGTTCACGGCCTATGCCCCAGTTCACGCAAGCCCTCTTGAAGGAATCGCTTGCCTGGCCCTTCTCGGCCTCGGTGTTGGATTCAACGCCAACATCCTCTTTGGCCACCCACTCCTTCTTGTCGGCATCCCATACCTCAACTATGCAGTAGAGGCGGTCACCCAGGAGTTTATGGCTGCGTTTCCAGCCGAAGGGGCCGTAGAGTTCATCCAGTATCTTCATATCCACCCTGGCGTTCTTGTAGAGCAGGAGGGATGCCTTGACCGCACCATCGCGGTCCTTCGTTGTTTGGGCTACACGGATTTCAATGTCATCCTTACCCAGTAGTCTAATCTCGTTCATTGCTTTTCGGTTAAGGGTTATTGTTTACTATTGGTGATTTCCGGGTTGAGTTTGGCCCAGCCCCAGCCGGAGGCAGCAGCCACGGCGAGGCAGGATAGTGACCAGGTAAGATTGCAGGAGCCGTCCGGGTTCTCTGCGGAGGCCAGGAAGATTGCCATAACGGCAACCAGGCCCAGGATCGTGGAAAAAATCTTCTTCATTGGTGAAAAGGGTTAAAGGGGTTTGTGATTGAATTGAAGTTCCGCACGCACCAGGTCTGCGGTCCGGAGTTCCTGGATGTCCACCACGCGGTAATGGCGGGTGCCGTTCTTGCCGTTGTCCACCCTGGCGGGGCGAATCCTTCCAGCCCTCTCGGCATCGGTGAACCACTTGCCGTAGGTGTCGCGTGCCTTGCGCTGGGAGATTTCCCCGGCGGTGATCCCCAGGGTTTCCAGCACCTGGGCAGCGCCCATAGCGGCGGCGGATTTTACCAGTTGTTCCAGGTTGCTCATTATGCGTGGCGGGTTACTTTACACTCGTTGGCCTCGCGGTCAAAGTGTACGGAATACTTACGGGACTTGGAGATGCCAACATTGTAGGCGCAATTCCGGATGGAGTTGTAGGTCCAGGATTCCAGGGAGAAAGCGATGCACTCCCCGGTCCTCATTGCCATCAAAGTTGCCCTCATTGATACTTTTGTTACCATATTTTTTGCTATCTTTGTGTGTAACTTTATGCAAAGATACCTATAATTTTGATATTTCCAAAAATTTTGTGCAAAAAATGTTAGGTATATGCAGAAATTTAGGTAGAAACCCCTTAAACCAATAGTACAATGGATGATAAATTAGAGTATGTGACCCGCATTTTCTACGCAGCAAGGATGCGTGGAATCTGCAAGACCCAGGGGGAGTTCGCCAGGCTCCTGGGTATGAATAACGGCACCATATCAAAGGCCCTCCAGGGCGATGATAGGTACCTTACCGACAACTTCATCAAAAGGGTGCAGACCTGGGCGCAGCAGCGCGGCCTGGAGGAGGGGGAGATGTCTGCTCCGGTGGCTGAACCGAAGGCCCAGGCGGAGGGTGTGTTTATTCCCAGGGAAACCCTGGAACTCTACACCTCCCTGGCCAAGTCCGTGGATAGGCTCTCCGCTATGGTGGAGAGGATGCAACCAGGAGGCTCCGTCTATGGCGGTGCCTATGCCCCCAAAAACTACCGAACTGACGGGGATACGAAATAAGGGGTGCATCACTGCACCCCTTACCCCCTAACCAATAGTGTAACACTAAACTAATAACCAATTACTATCTCTTTGAAAACTCCTTCATCTATAGATATACCTGGGCAGGAAATTGTAAACCTGCCGGAGGAGGCTATCTGCCTGGCGGATGCCCTCGCCCTGGATGACCGCACGATAATGGCCCTGGTGGACCTCATCTTCTCCCAGCAGGACCCCTATGCCCCGGTGTCATAGAAAACCCCGGCCTTGTGGACCGGGGCTCCTGGAGGAAAGGTGAGGGCCTTTAGTTGGCCAGGTAGGCTACCTGCATTGCGGGCTCAAGTTCTACCAGCCTTTTCTCTCGGCGCTCCTTCCAGGCCTCAAAGGTTCCGATTCGCTCCATAAGGCGCTCAACGGCCTTGTCCTCGTTGGAGGAGGCAACCTGGAAGTCCTTTTGGGTCTTGCAACTATCAGCTACCTCCTGGCCGAAGAACTGCACCAGGTGGCCGTACATCCAGTCATCCATAGGCGCGTTCTGCTTTTCAATAGAGGTGTGGCGCAGCCAGGTCTGCAGGTGCAACCTTTCGGAGAGGCGGCGATCCCTCGTTTCCTTCTCAACCATCTTGTTGTAAGCCTCCAGGTTGGTGTTGTACTTGAGGTCCTGGATGTAGGCGAGAGAGGATCCGTGTTCACCCTTGCCGATGAGGTCCAGCCTACCGAAGTAGTAAGAACCATCAATGGTGCAAGCAACATACTTGCGGGTGGAGGTGCGCTTGGAGATGACCTCTCCATTTTCGTTGATTACCTGGTAAAGGGTTTTGCCGTTCTTGAGGGCGGTTGCGGTGAGTTTGTAAGTGTTCATATTGCTCGGTGTTAAGGGTTGTTTGTATCTTTCAAGGGCAAAGTTACAAACAATTTTGGTATTTCCAAATAATTTTTCAAGTTTTTTGCACATTTTCTTTGTAGATACCAATTTTCGCCCAGTCATACTGGTCCAGGACCTTGCGGTTGGCCTCCCAGGCAAGCGCCCAGTTGCGCTCCGCATAGATGTCTGCAACCGGGTAGTTACCCTTGTGCCCAAGCGCCTCATCTATGGTAGCCAATTCAACACCAAGCCGCCTTGCCGATGTGGCGAAGGTGTGCCTGGCTGCGTAGAACTTGAAGGGCTCCAGGCCCTCTCTCTCGCACCACTGGCGCAGGTACTTGTTGAGCATCGTATCGGCGATCCTGGTAGACTTCCACCACCGGAGGCCAGGTAGCCAGCCTTCTCCGGGGAACTGCTGCAGCGCCTTGATATAGGGCTCCATCTCCGGCTCTATCCGCACGACCACCTTTGCCTTGTCCGGCCTCCGCTTGGTGGTCTTGCGGCGGTAATACTCCCAGTATCCGTCCTTGACCTTCTCGGCGTGGTAGAGGTCCGCCAGGTTCGCTCCCATCGTTCCCAGGGAAACCAGGAAGGCTGCGATGGTGATGCGCTCCTGGGGTTTCTCCGGGCTTGCCGCTATCATCCTCTCAATAACCTCAACCGGGAGGGGGCTTTCACCTTCGTGCTGCACCTGGGGCTTGGGGATGTTGTCAAAGGGGCTGCGGGGGATGAGTATGCGCCCGGCATCCTCATCGTTGTAGCGGTTCTTCGCGGCCTGGTAGATGTGGCCCAGGCGGGATATCCAGCGCCCGGAGTTGCCGCCCGGTGCCGTGGCCTTCCCGGTTTCCTGGTACACACCCTTGCGATAGTTGTAGTATACGCGGCCCTGGGTGTCGGCCCACTCCTGGAACTGCACCAGGAGGGTGCGGGTAATCTCGTTCACATCAATGGCCTCCTTGCCCAGGAACCTGGCGAAGGAGTTGAGGGCGGTGGTGTACCCGGCCCTGGTGCCCTGGTCCTTTCCCTGGATGAACTCCCGGCCAAAGGCGAAGTAGTCCAGCCGGAAGGATTCGGTGGCCAGGGAGGTTCGGATGTGTTCCACCACCCGGTCTATATCCCACGCCTCCAGGGCGAAGGGCGAGAGGCTCTCGGTGGTGGCCCTCATCCTGGCGATGAGTTCTCCGGCCTTCTCCAGGATTGAGGCGTTCTTGATCCTGCCGCTGCGGGTGAGGTCCTGGTCGGTGCAGGTGAGGGTTGTAGGTAGACGGCGTGCCACCCCTTTGAAGGTAACACGAATCTTGACGGGCCAGGTTCCGTCCTTCCGCCTACCGCCCTGGATGATGATGGGCTTGTAGGTTATCATATCACTATTGGTCTTTCGGACAAATATAGGACAAAAATTTCACACACCAATGGCAACTGGGTGTGTTTCGGTGAGGGGTGAATCCTGGCTGCAGCGCCGGAAACGCGGGTAGGGATACCTGGGCGCTGGATATGGTGGAGTATTTAGTGTTATTAATTATGTGGTTAGAAAGAGTGCCAGCCGTGAGGCCCGCACTTTTTTGTTTATCAATGAGTTACGAAGGTGTGACAAATCGTAACGGGTTGAGGTGTCCGCCATTTTCGGACAACTACCGGACAAAAACTGCAAAAAATTGAGGCCCCAGCACCGCTGCCAGGACCTCCCCTTTTCACCGGGCACAATGAACTATTGTAACCCAGGCGCAAAGTTAAGCATTTTAGTTGGCATCTCCAATAGGTTTGTTGAAGTACCAGGCGAACTTCTCCTCAATGAGGGCCTCTATATGGGCGTTGAGGGGGAACCCGGCACTGCGGAGCGCCTGGGCCTTCTTCTTCACCAGGGGATCAACGGAGAAGGTGAGGCTCTCCCGTAGTTCCTCGCCCTTGCGGGGCCTTCCGGCACCAGGGCGTTTGCCGCCGTAGTTCCCGGAGGGGATTTCCACCCGGTAGTCCATCCTGGACCATCCGCCGTATGCGGTGCCTTCGGTGAACTCCTTGCCATAGAGGCTCTCAATGATGCCGTTGGAGATGATTTGGCCGTGGCGATATTCCAGTTTGTATTCCTCGCCTCCGTAGACCACCTCAATGTAGCCCCACTCCGGGGTGTTGCGCCTGGCAGCGCCGATAAGGTCCTGGATGGTGTAATGTTCTTTGGTAGTAGTGAAGGTGTATGTGCAGCACTCATCACCGAAAGGTCCTGCAGTTTGGACCAGGTTAATGTTCTCTATCATATTCTTTTCTTGTTTAGTATCATTCCACAAAACCACATAGCGATATAGCAGCCAATGAAGTTCGTGCCCGCTTGAACACATATCGCTATCCATAGTTCGGTTTCCGCGATGAACTTGACAACCACCGCAGAAAAGGTGTAGCAAATGCAGTTTGCGAGAGATGCAATGAGCCTGCTGGACTTGATGACCAAAATACTACTCACAATGTGTAGAAACACATTGATAAGGGAGATAAGGATGTAAATAAGTATCATCTCTCTACAACGAATTGGGTGGCAGACTTGCGGATGTACCTGCGCTCTCGGTCATAGTTCTTCACCAGGAGGCGCAGCTGGCTATCGGTGAGTTTTGGGCAATCCCAGTCCCGGAAGGCGAAGGCATCCCCCTGGCGGCAACCGAAGTTGCGGAGGGGGTGCCAATACCCGCGGGTGGAGTTGGGGTCCTCAATGATGTAGGCCTCAACGATGTAGTCACCCTGGTTTTCGGATACCTGGAACATCATAACTCGTTCTCTTGAAGGATGCACTCAAGGCTGGCTATGGCGCAGGATACCTGGGAGGCCGCGGTACCATTGCCGTAGTGGAGTTCTACATCGTTCTCCTCCAGGCGGGAGTATATCTTGCTCAATCTCTCCTGGAGGCTCTCCAGGGTCTTGCGCTCTGCTTTGGTAAGTTTCGTTCTCATTGGTGAAAGGGGTTAGTGGGTTAAAACTTGGAAGTACCGCGGTGGTAAGCCAGGACGGATTCAATCTTGAGGTCCTTGCGGTTTGCTATCTTGGCCTCAAACTCCTGGTTATCCATAAGCCATCCCTGGGGATAGATGTTGCACTTGGTTCCTTCATAACGGACACACACTACCAGGTGTGTATATGCTGCCGGGTAGAACTCCCATTTGAAGGTAGAACGGAGGTTGTCCTGGCACTGCTTTACATAAGAGGTAATCTCGGCCTCGGTCATATCCTGGTGGCTGCAGCCCTGGGGATAATTGGTGCGGATGGTGATGTTGCGGGTTTTCATATCGGTGAAAGGGTTTAATGGGGCCCGGAGGCCCCGGTTATTGAACTATGAATTGAGGTACTTGTTGAGGTCCCAAAGGATTTCATTGACGGAACGGAAGTAAGGAATACCCCAGCCGTTGGTGCCCTGCATCTCAATGCCCAGGCGGGTCTTTAGGAAGTTCTTTTCGTAGGCGGAGAAGTAGTTGTCGGCGAGGGAATTGTACTGCTCCCAGGTGTAGCCGAAGTTTACAAGACCCCAGGCGAACTCGCGGTTGGCCTCCTCCCTGGCTTTGGCGATGGCCTCAACCTTTGCGTTGTTCACGCGGCTGCGGTTCATCTTCATCCACATCTTGCAGAACTCATCCTTATCCAGGTCGGAGTTCATATAGACCTCGTTGATAGCATCAAATTCCTTGCTGCTCACTGCAACCATTGTGCGGGTTTCAAATTCAATGTGTGTCATATTTCTCGGTGTTAAAGGGTTTCGTTATCTCATCTTGCTGGTGCAAAGTTACAAACAATTTTGGTATTTCCAAATAATTTTTCAAGTTTTTTGCACAAATTGATGGTAAATACAAATTTATACCTACCTTTGCCCTTGAAAAATCTATTGTGGGGTGGCCAAGTGGACAAGGCGCTTGCGAGGTTGGCAATAACCGATGGAGGATTGCCCCTCCGGGAGCAAGAGATCGCAGGTCCGAATCCTGCCCCCGCAACAACCTTTTTCGCAGGTGGGCTCCTCCCTTGACGGAGTAGCGAGATGAGTACCCGGCTTTCACGCAAGGATGAAGGCCGGGCTCATTGTATAAAAAAGGAGGCCCCTGGCAGAGGGAGCCTCCTTGAGAGCCTGGCAGCAGACTTTCCGACAATCTCTCCAGGCGCTCTATAGCATTATCCAGCCGATGATCGCCAGGGCGATATCCACCTTGACCATCCCGGCCAGTCCGGCGAGGACATCCTTGCACTCTACACTATGACCCTCCGGGTGCAGCGCATCGTACACTTCCTTACCGATGAGGAAAAGGACGGCGATGATGTTGGCGCAGCCAAGAGAGTGCCAGTAGGGCACGAAGATGAGGAGGAGAACAAAGGAGTAGAGGGTGATGGTGTCACCAGCCTCCAGGTGCAGGAGTTTGTCCTGCGGGATTGACACTATAAAGCGCCAAATCTTCTTGAGAAATTCAATCATATCGGTGAGGGTTTAAGCGATGGTCCAATCTTCCCGGAAAATGTCCCTCCAGGTGGGGATATAACTGGTGGCGATGTACTGCTCCTGCATATCGCTCCAGTATACCAAAAGTACCTGGTCAATGAACCGGAGTTCATTTCCCTTGATGTGTTCCTTTGCGCTCTCCGGTAGGCTGGTCATTTTCCCAGTCACATCCGCAGGGACCACCTGCGGAACCTGGCGCACGATGAAGGCGTTGATTGCGGAAAGGTCCGCGTTTGTTAGGCGCTCTCCGTTCTTGAGAGCATCCAAGACTTCGTTGAATTTCATAACCGAATCAGTTTTAAGAGTGGTTTTCTAAAGGTCCATAGGAGAAGGAGTACAACGGCCACCAGGAGCCCCCAAAATGCCCGTATGCGGAGGTTCTGCCACCAGGTAAGGGGTTTGTCCCGGTACTCCACCTTTGTGAGGGTCTGCGTGGCGTTGCTGGTCACCCCGGAATAGATGATGGTGGAGGTCACCGGGACCAGGACCGGGAGTTTCTCCCGCTTGTTCTCCAGGGTGTGGCAAATATGGCCCTTGTCATTGACAAAGGCCACACTTTTTGCCACACTGGTTTCCAGCCGGGAGGTGTCACCGATCTCCACGATCACCTGGTTCTTTTCCAGGGGGATATCCACGAAGATGAGCGAATCGTGCCTCTCCTTTTGATAGATGGTGGTATCCCGGTACTCGGTATGCCACCTATCTATGTACTTCGTGGTGGAGCAGCTGGTGGCGGAGAACATCGCCCACACCACCAGCATACCCATCACCAGGAAGGCGATGAGGTACTCCCAGGGAGAGGGTTTCCTGGGGTCTTTCGCATCACTACGCATAGTAGTCCCAAATGACATCCTGGGCGTGCGTTTCCGAATTGTCCAGGTGTATGTAGGTCTTGGCCACACCTATCCTTCGGATGCCGCACTCCAGGGCTGCTTTGATAATCTTGTAGCGGTTCGTTGAGGTGCTGCAGCGGATATCCATAGCCTTGCCCTCGCAGTGGGAGGATGTGCCCTTGCGGCCCATCTTCTTTTCGTGGGCGGGGCTGCGGTAGGCGCTATTGACCACCAGCGGGATCCCCGCGGCCTCCCTCACCCTATCCATAAGGTCAAGGAAGGCCGGGTCCATCTGCTCCATCCGGCAGGACGGAGAACACTTCTTGAACTCGCTTTCGGAGAAATACTTGCTCATTTCCAGTCCCAATACTTTGGTTTGTTCCAAATTTTGCGATAATGAGCCCAGCCGATTTCGTGCCGTTCATAGGCCCGGTCAAGTTCCTTGCCAGCCTTTGAACGGACACGGCAGCGGCGGGAGTAGTAGTGGCAAGGCATTACTCCGCAAGTCCGGCCAGGATGGAATCGGCAAGGGTCTTTGCCTCCTCCACGAAGTCATTGTAGGCCGTAAATTCAGCCTTCTTGGTGTTGCGCTGGCGGAGGATGCCAAGTTCATCGGAAACGGAGAACTGGCGGCGCACAAGGGCCTCCACGATGGCGGGCTTGGTGGCCTCGGCCACGATCACCTTGTCCTGGTACTCCTCGGTGGTTTCGCCTTCGCGCTCAACCTCCTGGGGGTTGAAGAAAATTACCTTGTGGGTGTGGTCCCACTGCTCAATTTTAGAAAACTTTGCCATAGCAGAAATTGTTTAATGTGTTAGTAAGATGTTTTGAGTTCGTATACTTGAGCCAGCCGATGTAGGAACCAACGGCCAGGCGGATTTCCCTGCAGTTGCGGGCCACCTTGCGCTGGTGCGCCAGGGCCCGGAATAGGTTGCGCTTGATGCGCTTGCGGAGCAGCACATATCCGTGGCGGAACACATACCCCAGGAAGTCAAGGCCGCGGGCCTCAACGGGGAATATCTGCCAGTTGGGCTTGATCTCCAGGTGCAGCCTCTCGCCCAGGTACTCCCGCATAGCGGAGAGGATGCGGCGCAGCTGCCCCTTGTCATTGGATAGGACCACGATATCATCCACATACCGGAAGTAGTAACGCACTCCCAGTTGCTCCTTCACATAGTGGTCAAAGTACGCCAGGTAAACATTGGCGAGGGTCTGCGAGAGGTAGTTGCCTATCGGCAGACCAGGTGCGCTATCAATGATCTCATCCAGGAGGTTGAGGAGGCGTACATCCTTGAACTTCCGCCGGAGGATGCCCTTGAGGACATCGTGGTCCACTGAAGGGTAATACTTCCGTATATCAATCTTGAGGCAGTATTCGGTGCCCTGGGGGTCCCGCCTCATAGCCCTCATAATGTTGTGCCGGGCAAGGTGGCCACCTCTGCCCTTGATGCAAGCATAGGTGTCCGCGGTATACATCCTGGTGAAGATGGGCTCCAGGATATTCATTATGGCGTGGTGAACAATCCTATCCGGGTAGTAAGGAAGGCGGGCGATGGTGCGCTCCTTTGGGTCCCTCACCTGGAAGAAGGTGTACCTGCTGGTGTGGTAATCCCCGGCAAGCAACACATCGTGGAGGCGCTGCAGGTTCCCTTCCGGGTCCCGGTCAAACATCCTCACACCGCGGCTGCGTTTCTTGCCCTGCCGGGCCTTGTAGTCAGCCAGGCGGAGATTCTCCATAGAGCAAATCCTATCAAATAACAAATCGTGTCTTTTCATCGTTGCTGGTCTTGTGCCGAACTTTCATCCTTGCTACTAATACGGCGTTTTGTCAGCGATATCTTTTGCCAAGAGGCAGGGTTCCGTAGTGCTTACACATTGTGATGTGCGTTATGTACCAGTTAAGGCGAGAGCCAATGTTGGCGTTGGCGTTGGAGGGCGCGTTATTCGCGTTCAAGTAGGCGAGGCCGTCATTGGACCCGTTATTCGCATTACCGCCAACCTGGAGGCCGCCCACTACGGCAACCTTTTGTTGTTACTCAAAATATAGGTGGTTCTTTCCTTCCTTCTTGAGGGTGACTTTCCGGGGGAACTTCCCCATCTCCTTCAACTTCTCCAGGATGTACCCGCAATCCGTGGACCCGGTGAACACCTTGAAACACTCACTATCCGGGGCATCCTTGTCATACGCGGCCTTGTAGAGGTAGCGGGAACCAAACCTGGTCTGCACCTCCGGGAAGAAGTCCAGGAGCCAAAAGGTCTTGCCTATGAGGTTCTCCTGGCGCTCCGCCTTGCACGCGAACCGCTTGTTGCTCTCATCTGCTGGGATGTGCAGACAAGCCAGGGTGCCGTCATCTTCAAAGAGTTGTTCTGCCATCATTTTCGTTGTTTATCCCCTCGCCAGGCAGGAAGGCCACAAAAGCGACCTTCCTGCCGCGTGGGGCGTGTTCGTGATTCTCCTGCCAGGACTATTCAGACCAGCAAAGGCGAGAGCCAATGCCGGCGTTGGCGCCGGAGGGCGCGCTATCCGCGCCCAAGCAGGCGAGGCCGTCATAGGACCCGCAATTCGCATAACCGCCAACCCGGAGGCCGTAGGTGGTTCCATCGGCCACTCCGTGATAGTGATAGTCGCAGAAGAAGGTGCTGGCACTGCCGCTATCATCGCGGTCAAAGATGTCACCATAGACCCTCTTTGCCTGGTCAATGGCGGAATCACTGGCGTAGATGTACTTGCAGTAGCCATTGGCCGTTGCCTCGTGGCCCATATCGGTGTAGTCCGCAGTGACACTGCTGGAATACTTCTCCGGATCGCGGCACACATACACTTCCTGGTACTCGCCGTTGCCGACACCCAGGAATCCGTCCGTCCACTTCCAAATGTGGCCGAAAGGATTTTCAATGCCACGATAGGAAGGTACGGAGGTGGAGAACTCGCTGCCGTAGGCCTCGGCCTGGGCCTCGCTCATCTCCCAGGTCTTGACACCCGTGGCGTTGCCCAGGGAGTTGGTGAATCCGCAAGGGATGAACGGGTTGTAGGAGTTGTAGTTGCCCCAGGAGGTGTAGTTGATGTTGGATACACCAGCACCAAGACCGCCCTGGTGGTAACCTTCTGCGGTGAGAGCCGGGTTGAAGGTCTTTTGGGAATCCAGGGTTGCATACTCAATGCAGAACAACCAGTAGATGTCCAGGTGGGCATTGTAGTCATAGCATCCCCACTTGGAGCCGCGGTTCCTTCCGTAGGTGCGGAAGTTGGTGAGGCTCACATTGGTGGCAGGGAGGCCGCGGAGGTCGCGGTAGGTTTCATCCCAGTCTGCGGTGTTGTTACCACCACGGAAGGCGGCGGTATTGTTCACCACGGAGGCGAGTTTGAGGGTATCGCCGCTGCGGTCAATGGTGGCCTCATAGGCGGATACCAGGCGGCGGGGCCTGGGGACTGCGCCCTCAAACGGATAGAGGGAGATTTCCACATCCATATAGGACTGGGCGGAGTTGAGGGTACACTTGCGGTAGTGTGCCGGAATCTCCACCATCACCTGGCCATCGGTGCCGTCCAGGACTGCGCTGGTGCCGTCCTCCTTCTTGGTGGAATCATCGGCCTTGAGGTAGTATTTCACTACACCCAGGTCATCCACTACGCAGCGGCGCATAAGGCTCTGCACGGGGAGTTCCTGGTGCAGGGAGGCATCACCGATGCGGGTGAGGTCCGGAGAGGAATTGGTGAAGTAGTGACGGATGCCATACACATACTCGTTGGCATAGTAGGAGATGATGGACTTCTTCCAGGCTCCATCGTAGGAGAACAACGCCACCTGGCCGGGCTGGAGGGTGAATCCGCCGAAGGTGGGGTAGCTGCCCGCGACACTTGCGAGGAATACCACATTGACATCGCCGTAGGTGGCGCTATCAAAGGAACTCTCCGGGGTGATCACACCGCCGAAGGTGAAACCAGCACCCAGTTCCTCAACCATCTCCAGCAGTTTGTTCTGCAGGATTTGGCCAGTGATACCCTGGGTTCCGTTGGTCTTGATCGCTGCCTTGATAGAGGCAATAAGATTTGCAAATTTGCTCATAATTTATTGATAATTAAAAGGTTATTCTTCTTCCGGGACTGCTGCGCGGAAGTCCTGGTTGTAGTCTACATTGAAGTCCGGCCCGGCGGAACCACCGCCCCCGGACCCATAACCATAGAAGTTTATGGTGCCAAGATTGATGATGTCTGCCATAGCCTTAATAGGTTACAACCACGGCCTCATCCGTGTTTCCGTCCAACTTGAAGTACATACCTGCTGCAGCGCCTACCACAACCTGGTCCTTTCCGGCGAGGGTACCTTCCTCCCAGGGGGTGAAGTGTTTGCCGTCAGCGGAGTAGTTGAGGGTGTAACCATTGGTGGTCGCACCGATGCAGAACTTGGAGGCCCCTACCTGGAAGGATTCCTCCCCATTTACGATTCTTTGTGCCATAGATTATTCGTTTTTGATTCTTGTTTCGTACTCGCGGAACTTGTAATGGTAATCCACGCCAATGAGGCTCCCGGCGAAGGTCGCAACCTCGCCAAAGCCTATCAGCACGGATGAATCAATCTTCCCGCCCGGAGGGGTTACAAGCCCCCAAAAGAGAAGGCCAAGCCCGGCGATGGCAACCACCACGCCAAGCCACATTTGTGCATTGAGTTTCTTATCCATATCGCTAAATGAAATAAATTGTCCTTTCCTCGGTCACCCACTCCCAGCAGTGGAAGTCCTTGTTGTAGTCCAGGTTGAAGGAGCCCTCGTTCTCCAGGAACTCCCAGTATTCCGGACATACCTGGTCCTTCGCAGTTTCCAGGGTCACTCTGCAGTACACTCCGGCACACTCATCGGTGAACCGCTGGTTGAAGGTTTGGAAGGAGTGATCCTGGGCGAAGATGCCCAGGGGCTCCAGCTGCCGCAGGATGTTCTCCAGGACCTCTATGCCAGTGGACTGGATGGGGATTTCGTTACCCTTGTCCTTGTTGAGGCGGTCCACATAGAAGAAGGTGAAGGCCCACTGCATAAGGTTGCCGCTGGTGGTGTGTTCCCCCTGGAGCCACGCGAAGGCTCCGTAGCGGACCGCCGGGGAGCCGTTGATGCGGAACACATCGTTACGCACGATGGAGCCCACCGGAGGCTGCAGCGCTGCGGTCTTTTCAATGGCCCTTATTACCTGGTTGAGATTCATTACCTGCACCCTCCCTTGATTGGACCACGGCCCCGCGGACCTCCCAGGAAGATTCCGCAGGAGGCGGCGGAGTAGAGGTTGGAGTGGATGCGGTGGTAGTCACCCTCGGTGAGTTCCGGGTAATCCCTCCAGTTGTTAAGCAGGAAGTTCTGCAGGTCCAGGCACGCACTATCGGCCTTTGCCTGGTAGTAGGACTGGAGCGCGGCGAGGTCCGGCTGCTCCACCACCTGCATATTCTCATCCGGGGTCTTGACCACCCCGGCGTTGGCAATCTTAAAAGTCACCTTGACGGCCA
>Ga0310786_10002255_pt1 | contig 29771 bp, 39 predicted proteins | sample AusTroGonzalo_MG_FD_203881 | JGI IMG/M metagenome (GOLD analysis project Ga0310786, IMG submission 203881) | Bovine rumen microbial communities from tropical cattle in Woodstock, Queensland, Australia - Gonzalo_03 (v2) (version 2) | ecosystem: Host-associated > Mammals > Digestive system >...
TTTTATGAAAACGAATTTATCAACCAACAGGCGTTGATTACAGATGCCGAGGATGATATAGCCATGTCACTGTTAAAAGAAAAATTTCATGGCGCAATTGTCACGATTGTAAAACAGGTTAAAGCAGCAAAGAGAGAGGTGAAAAATGTCAAATATAATTAAAGCAATTTATTGCGGCACAAAAGCGTATGTGCGCGATTGTCGTCATGATAAAGAATTAAAACAAAAACAATGGGCATGGCGGTTGTTTCGTGTCCGTGATAAAAAATTTGATTATCGCAAATGGAAACGCGGTAATTTGTGGCAATACATACAAAAACAAAGGAGCAAATAAATGCAAAGAGAAAGCACATTTAGATTGGAACCATTACCATTGACAGACAAAGCAAAAAAACATATTGAAAAGATACGAAAACTGGCCATTGACTTGTTTGATGCTGTTCACGATATTGAATATGCGGCCAAAACTGAAAACAACAATGTTTTAGACGATATTGTTGGTTGTGTCAGTATGGCAAAAACAAAAATCCAAGAAGCGACATTTTGGGCAAATCGCGGCGCGTCATATCTTGGGCATGAATTTAAGGAGGTGTAAAATGTTGCATTTAATTTTATGGCCAACATTTGTGTTATTTAGATTGGTTGTTTTAACAATGTATTTGCCGGTGTGGTTGTTGGTTGCGATCACAGGGTTTGGTGATGCAACAATGAATTTGAAATCATATTTGGTTTTTTATACAGATTTTATGCAGAGGTGCAGCAAATGACGAAATATCAGCAATATTTATGTTGTGTGAATGAGCAACCGGTCGGCAAAATGTGGAGCGCAATTGAATATGATTTGCACAACATAGGGTTTAAGTGGTGGCAGATCCGGTTGTATGGTTTGATTTATCATAGGTGGTTTTATTACAACCGGATTAAAAGTATTATTAAACGCGTTTTGAAATATTTGTATTGGTTGGTTATTTTGTTTGGATGTGTGATTTTTTGGGCACATGTTTGCGGTTTAATGAAAGCCGTAAAAGTCCGCAATGAGATGCAAGCAATAGAATCAACAGTCCATGCATGTCAGATGATGCCAAAATCTTGTAAAAACATTGCAGATATTTATAAAAACTTGGAGGATTTTTAATATGAAAAAAAGATATATTTATCATCCAAATGATACAATGAGCGATTGGTATGCAGTAAAAGAATTTGTGGGTATGATGGAAATGCTTGAAAAAGCACATGGGTGTAAAGTTCGCATGGTTAAAACATGTGGTTTGATTTTACATAAGGTTTTATATGAATTGGTTGATGATCCAGCAGTTAAAAAGGTTAAAAAATGAAAGCGTTAGAAAAGATTTTGAATTATGTATTTATGTTTGCGCGCGGCGCAATATTCGGTATTGGTATTGTGGCCGGTGCAGCGTTTATCATGATTTGTATAATGGCGATTAAATATTGGATCTGGGGGTAAATATGAAAACAGACGAATTATCATTAAATCAAGTTTTGTGGTTGTCAATAAATATTAAAGACAAGTGTCCATATTGTGGTGATGAAATAGAGGTTGTGCCGGACAATATGGGGTATCGCATGGGCATGACAGCCCGCGATGAAAAAGGAAATATTATACAAAAGCGTCCAGCAGGATTTTTTGCCAGATGCCCACAGTGCGACAAGGTTATAAATATTGCGGTTATGACCGAATTTACCAAGGATGCAGAATAATGGAATTGGTTGCGGTGCTGTTATATCTGTGGTTGCGGCAGGTGACAGATTTATTGTTTGATTATCTGCGCAACAAATTAAAAGAACCGCCGCCGCCAGTAAATACACAAGCAATTGGATTTGAATTACCGTCAGCAGTGGAGGATGATGATGTATGAGCCAAAGTCAAGATTCGCAAAAAGAATAAAGAAACCGTTGAATTGGGTCGGTGTATATTGTAAGCGTGGAATATTTCCAACAAACGAACGCGGGTTTATATTTGTGCCGGATGCATTAAAGGCGTTTGGTAATCCGCGCAAGCGTGGCCGGCCGTGCAAAGAGAGTTCAGAGCGTATTATACCGGTGCGCGTATTTGTTCGCAGACGGCAGCGAAAAGTGATCATTGAGGTTGCCAAAGAATTAAGAAATAGTTAAAAACGAATCTGTAAATTAAATCATTTAACAAAATTAAACCGCCACAACAGGCGGTTTTTTAAGGTTTTTTATTTTATAATTTAATTCAATTTAATAAATTTAACCGATAAATCAACAATTAAATTGCCACTAAAAATGTTGATTGAAATTCAAGCCGAAAGCCGCAGGAATCCGCCAAAGCGTATTTTGGGTGTAAAATAGTTCTTGAAATCATGTAAAAAATTTGTATGATATGGGTATAATTACGCGAGCGGTGTATAAATAAAAAGCCGCCGCGAGCAATACCCGGTTTCCCCGGGTTTTCTTTTCTCTTGTGGTTAAGATGAAAAGAATCGCAAAACCCCGCATTTGCGGGGTTTTTGCATAAAACAAAAAGGACGACACAATGAAATTAGAATTAGGACAAAAGGTTTTCGGTGTAAATCTTAAAGCAGCGAACGCCAAATTGGCAATTGTCAGTGGCGTTTTAATGCAGAAAACAATCACCGCTGCCGGCCGCGTCAGTTATATCTTGCGCATAAAGACAGATCAGCCGGTTATGAGTTATGACAGTTCGCTGTGCTTTGATACTGAAAATGCAGCAAAAGATTTTTATGTAAAGAACAACCAAGAATACAAAAGTATTGACACGGATGTTCTGAAGCCCGCCTATGCCAAGGCAGATTCAATTCGCGAGTTGATTTTGGGCGCACCATTGTTTCCAGAATTGGCCGATAAACAATAAGGAGATCACATCATGGAAAAATCATATAATATCGTTGCAGCAGAATTGTTGGATTTAATCAAACAAGGTTATGGCATTACACAAGCCATGCGCAAAATTGAAATCACAAATTCCGAATTGGTTATTTGTTTGAATAAAAACGCCGAATTAGCAAGGTTTTGTAAAGACCGTTTCAATATTGAGGCAGATGGTTTGGCAGTAAAAACCGAACAAGGCGAGGATGAAAAAGCACAATTGCGTGCGCGCTGCGAACAATTGGGATTAAAACCACATACACAAGCCGGTGTTGCCAAATTGAAAAAGATGATTGAGGAAAAAGAGGCAGAATTGGCAGCCGCAGCAGATGCCAATACCGGAAATCCGGACAATCAACCATCTGATCCGGCACAGACCGATAAGACAGACGATGAAAGCACACAAAATACCGACAATTCGGAAAATGCGAATAGTCAAGAACCGTCCGTTAAACCAACAACAACAGGTGACAAATAAGGCGGTGTGATATGGCATTAGACGAAAGGCAGGAAAAGTTTTGTGCCGGCATCGTCAAAGGTCAAACAAAAAAGCAGGCGTATTTAGAGGCGTTTCCGGGGTGCAGCGAATCAAGCGCAGCCGTTATGGCAAGTAAATTATCAAAAAACCCCGAGATTATGGCGCGAATTGCAGACCTTAAAACAGAGGTGCGCGGCGAAACCAACATGGACATCCACAAGGTTGTTGATGAATTGGAGGATGCGCGGCAAGAGGCCAAGAAATGTGGATCGCCAAATCTGATGATGAAAGCCAGTATGTTAAAGGCACAATTGTTGGGATTTATTGGTGATGATGCAGTTGGTTTAGGCCCGGGGTTATCGGTTGGGTCGTTAAAGGTTGAGGTTGGCGAATTAAAAAACTTAAAGGACGCTTTGGATGAATGACGACAAGATCCGGTTGCTGTTGAAAAATAAGGATGCAGCCCGTGAATTGTTGCGGTTATCGTTCAAAATGTTCATAAAAGTATTTTATTGGCACATAAGACGGCAGCAATTCATATTCAAAGATTTTCATTTGAAAATCATTGAAAAGTTAGAATCGTTGGTGTTTGCCGATGGATCGGTTAGAAATGTTGTGCTGGCAATGCCGCCACGACACGGCAAGTCGGAAATTGTCAAAATGTTTTTGGCATGGACATACGCAGTCAATCCGAATTGCAATAACATATACACATCATATTCAAATGATTTGGTGTTAAAGTTTTCGGCCGAAACGCGAGCAATTATAGAAAGCGAATTGTTTCAAGTGTTGTTCGGGATCACGACAGATAAGTCCATGAAAGCGAAAGCCAATTGGAAAATCAAGGGTGGTGGTGAATTGCGCGCTGCGTCTTTGGGCGGGTCAATCACAGGATTTGGTGCCGGAACCAATTCAAATGAATATGGTGGCGCAATTGTATGTGACGATTTGTTAAAACCTGTGGCCGGCGCGAGCAAGGTAAAGCGCGAACAATGTATATCGTATTATGTTGATACATTGAAAAGCCGCCGCAATAACATGGTTAAAGTGCCATTTATTTTAATCATGCAGCGCGTGCATGTGGCCGACATTGTAGGTTGGATTAAAGAAAACGAACCGGATTCATGGGATTTTTTGGAATTTCCGGCATTACAGGACGATGGCACGGCATTATGGGACAAGGTTATGCCGGCAAATGAATTGGTTATGCTGCGTGATTCAGAGGCAAATCGGCAGATGTTTTGGGCACAATACCAACAAAAGCCGGTTATTGACGGTGGTAATCTGATAAAAACAGAATGGTTTAAGACATACGAGGCGCCGCCAGAAAGATTTGATCGGTTATTTGTTGTGGCCGATACCGCATTGACAATTAAAAAGTCGGGTGATTATTCGGCTTTTTTATTATGCGGGATTGTAGGAACAAGAATATATTTGTTGGACGGGTATTGCAAACGGGTTGAATTTCCGGATTTATGCCGCGATATGAAACAGTTTGTATTAAAGGCGCAGGATGAACGCCGCGCCCGCGTCAGCACAATATACATTGAAAACAAGGGCAGCGGAATATCGTTGATCCAACAATTGAGGCGCGAGGGATTGCCAATATCGGAACTATACCCGACACACATGGACAAGAAAACGCGCACAGAATTGGTCGGCGATAAATATACGCGATTTCAAGAAATCGCAGCCGATTTGGAATCGGGTTATTGTTATGTGCCGGCTGTTGCTGGGTGGATGATTGAATTTCGCACACAGTGCGAGGCATTTACGGGCGACGAACAAGACGAACATGACGATTATTGTGATTGTTTGATATATGCCATGAAAGAACGCGCAAAGGGTTTAACCCGTGCGCCAAAAGAAACAGTATTAAACGCTATGAGGTGGTAAATATGAAACCTGTGACACACGACGACATTGTCAAATGGGTTGAAAAAATAAATAACAAATACGGCCGCGGCAGTGACGGGTGGTCGGTTTATTGGGTTGAAACACTGATTGCGCGCGGCGCAACAGCAGAATTGTATGATGATTGGTATTTGGTTTGGATTTTAACACCGGATGCATGGGGTGATAAGCAAATGGCGGTATTGTCATGCGGATGTGATAATGCTGTGGCATTTCGTAAAATGCAACGCCGGATTGAACAGATCGCCAAGGACAATGATTGTAAATACATTGAACAAGGCAGCGAGATTGACGACAAATATAACCAATGGCTTGTGCGCCAAGGATACAAAGCGCACATATTTAGAAAAGAGGTATAAAAATGGGAGTTGAAACGGTCGCAGTTGCTGCGTTGATTACATCTATGGCCGCCACTGGTGCGTCAATGTATTCGCAACATCAAGCGCAAAAAGCGCAAGAACACCAAGCCCGCGAAGCAAATCGTTTGGCCGAGGAGGCAGAAAACGAACGCAAGAAAGAGGCAGCCGCAGTTAAAGAGGAACAACGCAAAGAGCGTATTAAACTGGTGGATGATCAGCGTGCGCAATTGGGTGCTGGTTTGTCTTTGGACACAATGAGCACAAAATATAAAAAGACGACAACCACAACAAACGAAACCGGAACATTGGGGTAGTCACATGATGAAAGTTGAACAATTATATGCAAAATATCAAGCGGCATTGCCAGAAAAAGAACGCTTTAAGTTGTTGTATGACGATGTATATCGTTATGGTATGCCGGACAGATATGCCGAATTGAAAGAATATAAGGATGCAGCCGGCACAAAACACCGCGTCAATATCGTTGATTCAACATTGGAAATTGCTTGTGATGATTTTGTGAATCGTGTGCAGAGTTTGATTGCACCGGTGAATACAGATTGGATTGACATTGAGGCCGGTTTTATGTTTGAAAATGCACAAGGTACCGGTTTAGATGAGGCAAATCGCAGATTGGGCACATTGGCGCGCTTGTTAAACATATACAAAGCAACATCCAATTTTGATATGACAATGACCGAGGGTATTTATGATTTGATACCGGGTCAAATGACATTGCTTTGTATCGAGGGTGATGAACGCCATCCATTATTATTTGCTGCGGTGCCATTTCGTGAAATTACATATAGTTTGGGGCCGGATGGTAGCGTTTGGTATTATTTCCGCAAGATTGTTAAAAAGAATTGGGAGGTCAAACAACAATGGCATGATGCCAAGTTTGAATTTGACGCAGGATCAGAGGACAAAGAGGCACCATTATTGGAGGCCACTTTCTATGATCCAAAAACCCGCCGTTGGAATTATTGGGTTATTTCAGAAAGAGATAAATCAAAGATTGTTGAACGCGAATACAGAACATCACCATTTATAGATTTGGGATGGACGCGCACATCTGGTGAAACATACAGCCGTGGTCAAGGGTTAAAGGTTATTGCGGATTTCAAGACATTAAACAAAATCAAAGAATATGCGCTGCGTGCGTTGGCATTTATTGTGCCATTTTTCACAGCGGTATCAGACGAGGATTATAAGAATTGGCAAATTGAACCGGGCGCAATTATACCGGTCAATTCAAACATGAACGATAACCCGTCAATTCGTGGGGTTGAGGTAAAGCAACAGGCCGATTTGCAGCAATGGAATATACAGCAATTGACCATGGCAATCAAACGCGGCATGTTTTCAACCACATTGTCTGATATACCGGATCAGACCGCAACCGCAGTATCGTTGGAACATACACAGCAAAACCGCATTATTTCAAATTCATTGGGTCGTTTGAATGTATTTTTGGAAAATCTGGTCAAGCGCATGATAGATGTGTTGCAGCGTCAAGGATTATTTCCATTGGATTTTGATTTGGAAATGTTAAACGGTTATGGCGCAAAGTTGCGCGTTCGCACAGAATTAGGCAATTTGGCCGCAGCAGAAAAAATCCAAAAGAAATTACAAGGCGCAGCCGCAATATCGCAATTGGATCCAACAGGTCAAGCGTTGGCACGATATATCAAAATGGACAAAGCCGTGCCGGCAGCATTGCGTGCGTTTGGATTTGATGCAGAGGACATCCGCACCGAAAGCGAATTGGCCGAATATGATCAAAAGGCCGCAGAATTGGCCGCTGCACAACAGCAACAGAATATCAACACAGAAATTGCGATAAGCAATGCAAAAGAGGACGGCAAGGCCGCAGCAAAAGCAAGGTATGCAAATGGACAATGAGGAAATAAAACAGTTGTTTGCCCGCGTGTTTGACAACGAGTTAGGCCGGCAGGTGCTGGAATATCTTGATAAAAAATACGATGTGGGGACAACACCAATGACGGCCGACAAGGAATATGTGAAAACTTGTCAGCGTAGCGTCATTAAATATATTCGTTCAATGTTAAACAAATAAAGGAGCAAAGCATGAATCCGGACGACAAAAACCTTAATAATCCGCCAGTAGATGAAAACAACAACGGCAATCCACCGGTTGATAATAACAATGGCGGCGATTGGACACCACCAGAGGGCTTTGATGCCGATATGTTTGATGAAAATCATGCGTTAAAGCCGGATGCGGTTAAAGCGCGTTTTGATGCGGACGCTGCAAAACAGGCCAGTTTGGAAAAACAAGTTGGCGATATGCGCCGCAAGGTTTCCAACAAAGACGCATTAGGCAGCGAGGAGGAATACAGCAAAGGTTATACCAATGAGGATTTCAAGAAAATTGCCGGCGAGGAAAGTGATCGCGGCAAGTTTTTGACCGAAACATTGGGTAATCTGGACAAGATTGCCAAAGAAAACGGTTTATCGTTGGCACAGGCCAATGCAATCAAAGAGGGATTGTATGGTTTGATGCAAGATTTACGCGTCATTGACAACAGAACGGCCGAGGAAAAAGCAACCGCAATTGCAGATTTGCAGAAATCTGTATTGGGTGACAAGGCCGCAGAAATTGTCAAGGCAAATACAGAATGGATTAAAGATTATGGGCTGTTTTCAGATTCAGAAAAAGAAATGTTGGATCTGGCCTGTCGCGAGGGCAACCCGTTGATCAACAGTGTAATCCACAAAATGCACGGTTTGTTTGGTAAATCATCAAGTGCAGATATACCAATCAAAGAGGGTGTAAATAATGATGGTTTGCCATCAGATACACAATTGGCAGCAGAATATCAAACGGCCAGTCCGGAACGCCGCGTTGAAATAATTCAACAACGCGCCGCAGCCGGTCGCACTGGAACATTGCCAATCAGTGCAAAATAAGTTGCATGCAGGAATCCGTCTGACGATTTCGGACGGATTTATGGATGCAATCAGTTGTAAAGAAAATCTTTACAAGTATCGCACCATATATGACCCGTTTGGGCGGCCTTATTTCCGCAAGGAAACCCGCAAAAACCAATTCGGCTTTATCGTATATTGCAAACCCCCGCAAGCAATTGTGGGTTTTTTAACGCCAAATTAAACAAAAGGTGAATAAAATGGCAATACAAATGGATCAGGTCAAACAGACCTATTACGATGCCGAGGTCAAAAAATACTATGTGACCAGTGGCATTTTGAACGGTAAAACCCGTGAAAAAGTTGCGACACCGGGCTCAAAAGTCCAGTTCCGCAAATCCGGTTATGGTTTAGCACGCGAACATGTGCCATACGCAGATGTCGTTGCAATGGGTGCGTCTATCACACCAGTTGAATGCCCAATCAAAGCATGGGATGCATTTGATTATGTGGATGAATTTGAACCAACAACGGTCAATTTTGACACAATATCAGAAATTGCACAAATTGCAGCAGGTGCGTTGGGTCGCCGCAAAGACCAAATCAAGATTGACGCAATGGCAGCCGGTTATGACGAAACCAACATGAAAGTTGGTGACGGCACAGGCAATTGCACATTGGCATTGTTGAAAGATGCGAAATTCAAATTGGATCAAAACGATGTTCCATTTGAGGATCGTATATTCATTTATGACCCTGTCATGTTGCGCACTTTGTTGGATGATACACAATTCACATCATCTGATTTTGTGGAAAAACGCCAATTACAAGAAATCAACGCTGGCACAGGCAAATGTGCGTTGGGCTTTGAATTTGTAATGATGTCCCGCAAACCAGAGGGCGGATTGCCAATCGCAAGCAGCAAAGTCACAGGATTTGCATACCACAAAGATGCAGTCGGCTTTGCGTCCAACAAGGAAATCAGCACATCCATTGACTGGATTCCTGAAAAGCGTTCATGGTTGGTTGGTGGAACATTTAACGGCGGTGCAGTTGTTATTGACAATCGCGGCGTTGTTGGTGTTTGTGTATCAGCAACTGTGGTTTCTGAATAATGAAAACCCCGATAATTCGGGGTTTTTAAGTTTAACCAATTAAACCAAAGGTGATTAAAATGGCTTTCAAAAATGATAACTTGAAAGTGTTGTTTAATGCAGCAGGTAATGGGCCAAAAATTTGGTGCTATTACAACGAAGGTGGCGACACAGTCACAACCGCTGGCTATTTTCCAAAAACAGCAGGTATCAAAGACAAAGATATTATGTTGGTTTTGATCAAAGACGCAGGCGGTGTGCCAGCATTCCACAAATTGGCAGTAAATGCATCAACAGGTGTTGTCACAGCAACAGCGTTGGCATATTACACACCAGCACAATAAGGATTGCAGAATCTTTAATCTGTGGGGCGTGTCCCCACGGATTAAATATTTGGAGGTAAGCGCATGGTTTATACACAGCAAAAAATTGCAACGATGACTTTTCAAAAGGCCACTGGCCGCGCAAGTGAAATTGACCTTGGTCAATTAAATGATAATGTCGTGCAGATTTTCAATACACAATACCCAATGTTATTGGGCACAGCAATGCAAATGCACACATGGCGTTGGACAGATCGTATTGAGGAAATTGACACAACAAGATTGGTTGATAGTGATGATCCGCGTTATCAAAAGAAAATCAGAATACCGGAACACTTGAAAACATTTGAGGGGGTTTATTCTGATGAAACATGCGCAAACAAATTAAAAGCGCGCATACATGACAAGTATATTTATATCAGTTTCATGAATCCGGATGATCCGGCAGGGTTTATACATTACATTGCCGAACCAGCCGAGGCAATTATGCCAGATTATTTTGTTGCATGGTTGGTGCATTTCTTGGGTTTGAATATGTGCATGGAGGTTTCCGGTGACACAACAAGATTTGAAATGTTGAGAAATGCCGAAAGAGAATATATGAAAATTGCCAAAGCAGCCGACAACAAAGAACACGGCCGCCAAACAATACCAACAAATGTATTCGTAAGTGTGAGGGACTAAATGCCAAGAACATTACAAAAAAAGAACAATTTTAATCATGGGATGGTCGTTGCCGAATTGGTGGAACGGCAAGATTTGGAAATATTAAACAAATCTGCTGCGCTGTTGGAAAACATAACACCAATTATTTATGGTGGGTTGCGTTCGCGCCGCGGCACGGTATTGTGTGATAGATTGTTTTTCAATGATTCAACCGCTTTATCGGGCACAGCAACAAGTGCAATTATAAGTTCGGCCGCATTGGCGCAATTACAAGGTTATGGTGCGTCCGTGCAATCTGGCGCAGTTGGAACAAATCGCGAATTGTTTCGTATAGATTATACGGACAGTGTAGATGGTGCGACATTTCAGATCAAGAATATCAAGTTGGATTTTGAAATGCCAACAATCAAGATAACACCGGTTTATACAATTGTGCCAAATCCTGCGCGCACAGCAATAACAACAAATACAAGACGCTGGACATCAACGAATTTTAGCGTCAATAATCCGGGTCGTGGGTATCGTGCGTCAGATTGGCAGCCGGGAATTATAACATCTGTCACAGTCAATGAATTAGGTCAATTGACATCTGTATCACCAACATCTGTAAATGCTGCGGTGTCTGGTGGTATAACCGTGCAGCGTTTGGGTGCGCCGCGTATAGAAAACATAATTGTTCAAGTATCAGCGGACGGCAGCACATGGACAGACATCGGCGGTTTGGCGGTGACAGAAAGTCCGCAAGATTTCACAGTTAGCACAGTGGAAACATTCAGATATGTTCGTTTGTGGCGTGAAAATTCGGTTGCGCTGGCCACATCGTTTTCAATTGACATGTTCAATGCCAGTGGATCCGGAACAGCACTTGAAATAAATACTGTGCGCACATTTCCGTATATTTACAACAATGAAATCAAGTATTTGTTGGTATTTGGAAATAAAAATATATTTATTTATCGTGATGGCCGTTTGGTGCAGCAGATATTTGTTTCAATTTTGACAGAGGATTTGTTGCCAAAGTTAAAGTTTGCGGCCAAGGATGACACGATTATTATTACACATCCAAATATACCGCCACAGCGTTTGATGCGTGTGGGCAATAATCAGTTTTCGTTTGCCGAATACCCGTTGAAAAACATACCTTATGATTTGTTTGGCACAACAACGGTGACACATAAATCAACATCTATTACACCAAGCGCAACAGATGGTGTTGTCACATTGACCGGCAGCGGATTTACAGAGGACATGGTCGGGCAATATATTGACAATGCCGGTGGCGCGTATGTAAAAATCACAGAATATATTTCTGCAACAAAGATTCGTGTCCGCACGATTGTGCCATTTTATACCACAGACGCAATCACATCATGGGATTACATATCTGGTTATGAGAAAGTGTGGTCGGCAGCGCGTGGTTGGCCGCGCACATGTTTGTTTGTGCAGCAAAGATTGGCATTTGGTGGATCGCGTGACATGCCGAATACAGTATGGTTGTCCCGTATTGGCGATTATAACAATTTCTTGAACATGGGCAATCATGATAATGATGCGATTACATGGCCATTGACAACCAATTCAGCGATTGTGAATATGGCAATTCAGCGTAATATGCACATATTTACATCTGCGGAGGAATGGACGGTGCCAGAAAATAGTTTTACACCGAACAAATTCGTCACATCCAAGATGAACGAAAACGGGTGCTGGGATCGTATTATGCCGGCGGTTTATGATAACAGTATTTTGACCATTGAAAAGAAAGGTCGCAACCTGTATTTCTATGGTTATGATGAATCCGCAGGTGGTTTCCGCAGTCAGAATATATCTTTGTATTTACAATATGATGGTAATCCGGTGGATTTGGCATTGGAAAAAAACAGTGTCAAGGACAAAGGCGATTTCTTGTATGTGTTGGTTGATACAGGTGTCATGTATGTGCAGGCGTTAGGGTTGAGCGAAAACATAAATGCGCCATGTATATTTAAGACCAATGGCAAGATTATATCTGTTTGCGTTGTGGATGACGAGGTTTATTTGATTGTTGCCCGTGCAGAGGGTGTGTTTGTTGAACGCGTGGCCGACAACAGATTGGATTTTGAAAGCAATGTGCAGGTTGTGGATGGTTGGTTGAGCAACCTTGATTATTACATTGGCAAGCGGGTTTATATTGAACAAGGCGACAAGGTTTTGACAAGGGTTGTGCCGGAAAACGGTGAAATATCAGTGCCAACGCTGCAAAACACAACAGCACAGGTCGGTTTGCCGTTTGAATACAAGTTGGTATCAAATCCAATTGCGATAAACGGCCGGACAACATCTATTCGTAAAAGAATAAATCGTGCGACAGTTGAAACATTGGAAACAAAATTGGTGCAATTAAACGATCAGATTCAAAGAAATAAGACGACATACGACTTTTTCGCGGTAAGCGCGTTTGAGCAGGATTGCCGGTATGAAATCAAAGGCGAATATACGCCAATGAGAATATTATCGGTTCAGTTGGACATTGCATACGAGGGGTAAAAACATGAACGAATACACAACACCATCAGGATTGCAGCGTTGGTTGGGCAACGGTTATAACATGGCCGGTTTATCATACAGTGGCGCAGCATTTGCGGATTTGGCAGCCGCCAGTTCGGAATATAACCAAGGACAAATTGCCGGACAGAATTACAGAATACAGGCCGCTAATTTGCGCGGGGGTGCAGATGATGTTGAAATTGCCGCAGCGGATGCAGCAAACGCATTGCGTAAAAAATATCTGGCCGCAATTGGCAGCGCGACATATAGTGCCGCAGCGCGTGGTGCAGATGTCAATGCAGCCGGTGGGGTTTTACAATCTGATCTGGAAAAATCCAGTATGGAATTGGGTGACGATATGGCCACAATTGAACGCAACGCAAATCGCCGTGCAAAGACCATGCGCACACAGGCCGATATTTATGAAAAGATGAGCAAAGCATACGGCAAATCGTCAAAGTGGATGATGTATAGCAAAATGTTTTCTGGAATTAGCAATTTGGGCATGGGGTTGGCAATGTTCGGTGCCGGCAGCGGTGCAAAAGGTATGGCCACACCATACGGGGACGCAATTGACCCGGGACAAGTAGCAAGTGCAAACAACATGTTATCATAAGGGGTGAAATATGCCAAATACATACGAAAGACAAGTGATGCATTCGGGCGGCGAACAATTACAAGGTGTTCAGCCGGATAATCGTGCGCGTCAAATGTTGGACGCACAGGGTGCAAAATTACAAGCAAAGGCCAAAAAGATTTATGCCCAAGAAGTCCGCAACACAATGGCGCGTGAAATGAATGATGCCGCAGCAAAGTATGGTGATGATCCGGCGGCATTAGGAAAAGCATTTGAGGGTATTCGCAATGGCACAATGTCAGAGATTGCAGATCCGGATGTGCTGGCCGATTTTGTCACAAACTTTGATTTGAAATCATCATCCATGTTGGCAACATCCAAAATTGCATTTACCCGCAAACAACGCGCAGAACACAAAAGTGCATTAAATGATTCATTGACCGATAATTTAGACGATTTAACACAAAATGCAATCGGCATGTTTGAAAGCGATGATGACGATATTAAAGTTGGTTATATGCATGCCAAGACGGGCGCAGCAAACGCATTAAATGCAGTTGGTGACAATGGATTAAATGTATTTACAGACGCAGAACGCAAACGCGGCACCAAACAAATCAGCCGTGGTGCGTTGGTTGGATTACAAACATTTTTGGCAGATCCAACAGGTGATCCGGTTCGTAAAGCAGAAATTGTCAATAGATTCAATAACGGGCAATACAAAGAAATGTTTTCGGCCGAGGATTACCCAAAAGCATTGCGCTTGATTAAAGCGGCCGGAAAACAATATGGTGTTGGTGGTTCGGGTTCATCGTCAAGTAAAGCAGACGAAAGCACGGTTGCCGGTGAAATGTATAAAATGACACTGGACGAATACAAAAAAGATAGCAAGGACAACAGTTATAGCAATGCGTCCATGGTTGATCTGTTGGATTTTCGTCAGCGCGCAGATGCCGATTATCAGTTGCAGAGAATCAGTGACAAAGAATTTAAGGACATTATGAGCAAGTCCGCACCAGCATTGGTTAAAAAGATTGACGAATATGTAAATAAAGATTTGTCCATGTGGCACGGTGATTCAGATTTGCAGCACGGCATTAAAAAGATACGCAATTTTGCCGATACACAAGATTTATCACCAGATCAAAGATTGTTCTTGTATGAAAGTTTTATGCGTGAATATCGCGCAGATACGGGCGCAGAACAAGGCAAGGAACGGTTTGGTGATGAGCCGCGCGCAGAGGCAGCAAAATATGCAGATCGTATAACACAAAGATGGGTTCAAGACCAGTTTCCGGGTTGGGATCCAAAAGTTGTGCCGGCAATTGTTATGGGTCGCACAGTATATCGTGCGCCAACAAGTGCAAGCGAAATGTATAAAAACAAAAACTATCAGTTGATGGAGTTAGATTAAATGGCGACAGTTTATAAGGTTTTTCTTGACGAAAACGGACAGATTTCTGCGAAATCGCGTATGTATGCGGTGTCAGAAAATGGCCGGCCGATAGAATCCATAAGTGTATCGGGTGACGACAGCAATTGGGGCGCGCCAGTCGGTGACAAGATTTTGAAAATGCGGCCAGTTCAAGAGGAACAATTCAAAGCATTTGACCCACAAACAGGCAATATTGTAGATGTTCGCAGTGGTGACCAAAGTGTGCGTATGGCGCGCATGCGTCATGCGTTAGACATGAATCCATATAAAGCATTAAGCAGTGGGTTGTTTGCCGGTGAAATCAAAAAAGACGATCCGAATGACAATGTTGTTTTCAATTTGGTTCGTGAAATCGGTCGTGCGCCAACGGAAATGATTGCGACATTACCACAACACACAGGTGCGTTGGGTTCATCACTGATAAATGGCGATAAGATTACAAAAAATTCAGAAACGGGCGAATGGGAAACGCATGCCGACAGATTGTTAAAGTCCGCAAGCAACACCAAGGCCAGTATAGATAAAGCGTTTGGTGAAAACCGTGGTGGCATTGCCAGTGATTTGGGTGGTGGTATTGGAACGGCCGCAGCAGCAATTGGTGCGGCATGGCTAACCGGTGGAACAGCAGCACCCGCAGTTATGTTTGGAATTGACGCAGGCGGCAATGTGTTGGATGAGGGTCGCAAGGCAGGATTGGATCCAATTGAGGCGCGTAATCGTGCGTTGGGTGTTGGTGTGTCAAACGGTATTTTGGAAAGTTTCGGGTTAGGTTTAATCTGGAAATCAGCCGGCAATACATTAGCAACCCGTGCAATCAAAGGTTTTTTGGTTGAGGGCAGCGAGGAAATATTACAAGGTGTTTCCGAGGACTTGATCATGCGCAAAGTGCGCGGCAAGAGCATAGCCGATATATTAGCCGATGGTTTATATCAAGGTGCAATTGGTGGTGTTGTCGGTGCTGGTATGGGTGCTGTGGCCGGTGGAAATATAGAGGGCATTAAAAAGGGTTTGATGGAACGCGGTTTAACAGAATCACAAGCAGATGCGTTGATTGCCAAGACAGTTGAAACCGCCAGCAATACACAAATCCGTGAGGCAGCATTAAAAGCCGCAGTTGATGAACAGAAAGAAACAGCCGAATTTATTCGTGAAAACCAAGACCAGATTCAACCGGTGCTGCAATCTGTTATAAATGATGCACTGGACGCAGGTCGCCGTGATGTTGATATTCGTGACGATATTAAAAGCCGCGCACAAGGTTTGGACGAAACCACACAAAACATTGTGGCCGACAGTGTTCAAAACTTTGCGGATGTTATGGCCGATGATTTTGGTATTACGCAGCGCGAATTTCTGGAATCAACCGGATTACAGGTTCAAACAGAAAACGGCACACAGATAAAGTTCGCAGACGGCACACAGATTGACGAAAACGGCAATTTGTTGGACAAGGACGGCAAGGTGTTGTTTCAGCGTGTGGGCAAAAAAGGCGCAAATGAAAGAGAATTGGACGCTTTGTTGCAGGCGTTGGAAATGGAAAAAGCCGGTTATGACAACGACACAATCAAAAATTCAACAGGTTGGTCGCGTGGTTTAGATAATCAAATGTGGATGGAAACCAACGGCAAGTATTCAATAAATCTGGATGGTGTTGCAAAGTTGGTCAAGTCAGAAAGCAAGAAAGCACCATTGCGCGATATTATAAATACTGATAATTTTGAAAGATACCCACAATTTCAAAACACAGAGATTCAATTTGTATATCAACCAAAGACAAAAGAACGCGCACATTGGGACAGAAAAAACAATCGCATACAGATAAATGTGCCAAATATATTAAATTCGGGCACCAAAGCCGAGGTTCAGATTGTAAAAACCATTGCGCATGAAATGGATCATGCAATCGCAGATATTGAGGGTTTTGAAAACGGCAGCAAGGTATCAGAAAAAGCGTTGGAAAAACAGGTTGCGCGTCACGAACAGCGTATGATTGACACATTGCGTGAATTAGGTTTGTATGAAAAATATGCTGCAAATCTGGAAAAGCAAGGCAAAAAGAAAAGTCATTATGATGCCGTGCAGGACGCAATATTGGACACATATACGGCCGAGGATTTGATTGCGGATCCAGAATTAAATAAAAAACTGGATGTTTTGCGTGCAGATGCTATAATTGTTGATAGATATGGCAAAGAAACATTAAAGGCATTAAATGAAAAAGAACGCGAAGCCCGCATCAACGAGGCATATAAACAAACTATTGGTGAGCGTTATGCAAGGCGCGCAGGCGAGATCGCGGTGTCCGGTAGATCCGATGCCCAGTTGCGAGCAACCCCAGACGAAACAGAAACAGAAATGGGGTCTGCGTTATTGTCGCCAAATGGAACAACAATTGACGCAAGAATTGGCGAAATCGTTCGGGATGAATTAGCAGCAGATTTGAATCCGCAGCGTTTGTATCAAGGTGATGACGATGTTCGCGGGTATTTTGACTATACAAACAAGATGCAGCAGATTATTCAAATCATGAAATCGGGCGATTTGGACACAGTGCTGCATGAATTAGGTCACTTTTTCAGCGTCAATTATATCAACATGGCCATTGAAACAGGCCACACAGAAAAGATTCAGCCATTATTGGAATATTACAAGGTTGAGGATCCGGCGCGTTTGATTGCAGATGATTCAATTCAAGAGGATTTGGCGGTCAAGTTTTTATCATATTTGAAAACAGATCAAACGCCGCGCGGTTTTCGCAAGTATTTTGACATGGCCAAAAACTGGTTGATTCAAATGTGGGAATCGTTAAAGAGTAAAGGGTTGGTTCAAGACAAAGAATTGCCGGACGAAATTGTCCGGTTTTTTGATGATATAACAATCCGCCGTCCGCGCAATTTGAATATCAACAACGCCATGAATGAAAAGGTGCGTTTGAAAAAGATATTACATGCTGCGCGCACCGGTGCGCTGGATGGTGTATCGGACAGCGATATACACACCATAGAGGAATTGTTAAAGACGGCCACAGCCCGCATACCGCGCATGCCAAAATCGTTATACACAAAATTGTGGGGTCAATTGAATACACAATTTGCAGAAACACACGATTTGTTGCCGCTGATGGGTATTGACGAAAAAGCAAAGTATCTGGCCACAAGTAAAAATGGTGGTATTAAAAACGAACAGGATTTGTTGGATTGGCTGCAAGAGGAGGGATTTATATTTGGTGACGGTTGGGAAAACAATGCCGCACAAGATATGATGCGTTGGGATGATGCGCTGCGCTTGTTGGGAAACGCCAAAAACACATATTCTGTTGATGATATGGTTCGTGTCCAAGAAATAGATAATTTGCGCCAAGCACAAGATGTTGCGCGCGATATTCTGGACGGTCGTGATTCATACGATGCGATGGCCGATATTGACAATGCCAAGTCGGCAATTCAACGCGTCAATGACGCAATTGACCGCAGCAACACAATGAATAAAGCGTTGGCAAGCGATTATAAGAAATTGCAAGCCGAGGTTCGTATGGCCAAAGCCGGAACATCCGAAATGCGCAAAGCGGTTAAAGCAGCGGTTAGTTTCTTGTATGCACAAGATATACCAACAGATATTAAAGCAAAGTTCATGCGCACAATACCAATGGTTCATGACAGCCGCAGTTTAGCAAAATGGATTGGTGATGTTCGTGAAAGAGCCGAAAAAGAATATTCTGATTTGGCATTTCGTGGGCAGCGTGACCGGTTGAAACATGAATTACAGGAAACATACAGTGCCAACAAACGCAATATCAAATACGATTACGAACACAACAAATTGTTCAATGATTTGCGCCAATACAATTTAATGTCGGCCGAAAAGGCGCAAGAGGAAATTAAAAAGTTCTATGACGGGGATCAAGAAAAAGACGGCTTGTCCCGTGAGGATGAATTGCGCAAAATGATGTTGGAATATCGTGCCAATTTGCCGCGCAAACAAATGTCCGGTGCGTTCATGGATGAGTTGATCAGCAGAATCCAAGAGGCAAAGTTGATTGGCCGTGACGCAATTGACGAGATTCAATTCACAAGAGGCATGGAACGCGTTGAATTGCGTGATGAAATACTGGACGCAATTGCCAAAAACAAAGCAACCAAGATTGGAAAACACTTTGCCGGCATTGCGGATTTCAAATCGTTATTGACCATGATAACCAACGGCAATATCGCAGACCGTTTCAATATGGTTGTGCGTGAGGTTCAAGCCGGTATTGCTGCGGCAGGTCGTCAAGGTGAAAGTATGCGCGAGGTTTTGCGTATAAATGGGTTGCCAGTGGCCAACAATACCCGCAAGGACAGTTATCAGTTCTTGAAATACAAAGCGGAATTATGCCAGCCGATAGAGGAATTAAATGTATTTTACACAGACCACCACGGCCGCAAGGTTCAAGTTGGTATTGACAATGGTAAAAAAACATTTTCCAAGGCGCACATCATGGACATGTGGAATCAGTATAAAGATCCAAAATCCCGTGAGTTGATGGACAAGTTTTATGGTCAATGGCAAATAGATCAGTTGTTCAGTTATTTGACAGACCAAGATAAACAGACGGCCGATTATTTGATGGAACGGTTGCGCGACATTTATGATATGGTCAATCCGGTTTATGTGAGTTTGTATCAAAAAGACATGCCGCATAAGAAAATATATTGGCCGCGTCAATCAAATCACGAGGTGGATCACGAATTGTTGGAACGCTTTGATGGTGAGGCGCGTGAGGCGAATTTTACAAAATCCCGTTCGCATGGTGCAATACCTGTATTCAAACGCGATGTGTTCAGCAATTATCAAGCACATGAAAAAGACGCACAATACATGGTTTATCAAGCCAAAGCGTTCAAGGATGCAGCAGATATATTTGACGAATCCACAGTTAAAGAGGCAATCGTCAATAAGTTTGGCAAGGATGTTGCAGCGGAATTGTCAGAACATTTGAAAGCGTTGTCAATTGGCGGGGTTCGCAAGGCGCGCAGCAGTGGTGATGCGGTTATAAACCAAGTATTCGGTCAGATTGTTGGTTCAAAAGTCAATTTATCACCATTTGTTATGATGAAACAATTGACATCATTCGGTGCGTTTTCAGCAAATATGCCAGTTGGTCGGTTTTATAAGGACTTTGCAGCCGGTATCGCACAACCGCGCAAGACATATAAATATATGATGGAACATGCCGGTGATTATTTGAAAAACAGATATGGTCGCGGAACAAACGAAACCATGGCTGCAATGATAGATCCGGCAAATCCGCACATCATGGACAGATTGTTGGGTGCAGAAAACCGTGCGTCCATGAATGAATTTTTATCAAGATTGGTTCGCACTGGTGATATTGGCGCAATTATCTATGGCGGGTATCCAAGGTTGAAATTCTTGATTGAGGAAACGGACGCAACCGGCAATCCGGTCAGAACACATGAACAAGCCGTGGAACAATTTATCAAGGAATCCGAGGAAACGCAGCAATCAGCAACAAATGCGTCACAATCAAATTGGCAGCGTGCCGGCAAGACAAAAGTATTTGCGATGTATAAAACATCACAGATTCAGTATTTCCGGAAAGTCGCCAATGCGTATAACATGATGAAACGCGGCGAAATAACCCGTGGTCAATTCAATAAAACTGTGGCGATTTTTTCGGCACAAATGGCCATTTGTTATAAGTTGATGGGTGATTTGTTGAGTGCAGCATTATACGGATGGGATGACGACAAAGACGCAGTTGATGAATTGGGTGAATTGGCCGGTGCGGTTATCACACAAGGGTTGGATGCATGGGGTGCGCTGGGTTATTTATCAAACCAAGCGTTCGGTGCATTTACAGGCCAAAAACGCCAAGCCGATTTGTCAATCGTTGGAATCAGTGATGTTTTACAAACAATAAACAACACAAATAAAATCGTTCACGGAAAGAGCGGCGACACTTATTTCTGGGTGCAAACGATTGCACCGTTGATTGAGGGCACAACCGGTGCGCCAGTCAGCAGATACAATCGCGTATTAAAGAAAAATCAGTTCTTGAATTATCAAGATTTGGGAATCTAAACAAGGAGCAAAACAATGTTGTATATCACGCAAGGCAATACAGAACAATTTACATGCGGGCCGATTGAAACAGCGGATCGTGAGCCGGTGGATTTGTCGGCTGCAACGGTGAAAATGATCATTAAAAGTTCATTGGATGATCCAGATACCGCAGCGGTGTTCGTGCAAGAAATAGAACATCCGGATTCAAACATTGTTTTATTCACTTTGACGGCTGCACAAACCCGTGCAATAGAGGTTGGCCAGTATATCATGGGAATCAAAATTATATGGGATGGTGAGGATGGATTAAAACGCGAAATCAAAAGAGAAAATGTCACAGTAAGCAAGGGGGTGTTCAATGGATGATCAAAAAATTTTAATACCGCCATTAGAGCCGGCACAAGGGATTATGGCGGCTTTGGAAAAGTTATTTATATGGAATCCAGCGGTAGCACAAAACCTTATTACACAAATAAATAATGCGCTGGAAAGCGCAGAACAAGATGCTGCGGCCGCCCAGTCGTCAGCGGCCGCGGCTGCCCGTTGCGAAAGCAATATGGAGGCAGCAATACAGCAAATGCAGGACTATGTCGCAACGCAAGCACAGTCATTTGTGTTTGAAATGTCGGAGGAACAGGCCAATTGGACAATAGTTCATAATTTGGACAAATACCCGTCTGTGACCGTGGTTGATACGGCCGGCACAGAAATAGAGGTAGATGTCAAATACATAGATTCAAATACAGTTGAATTGCACGCGAACGCACCGTTTAAGGGCAAAGCGTATTTGAATTACGGCGGTATAACCGATGTTATGGGTCGTGAATACGACATGGGAACAATAAATTAAAAACAACAAAGGAGCACAAAATGGCAAAAAAACCGTTTCTTTCCGACATAGACATGAACGGAAATGAAGTCCAAAATGTGGTTATACATAAAGTAGCAACCACGCCGGCCGGGGTTAGATCCGGTCAAATCTGGTTTAACACATCAGATAATTACCTGTATTATTACAATGGCACTGTATCAAGGGCTATTGGGTATTTACCACCAGCAACCGTTTCAACATTGGGCGGCGTTATAGTCGGTTCAAATATCAGTGTTGATGGCGATGGCCAAATATCTGTTGCGTCCGCAAGCAATGCCACAGCCGGTGTTATCAGAATTGCGACAGATACAGAGGCAACAGCCGGAACAGCAACAAATCTGGTTATTACACCTGCACAATTGGCAAGCGCAATTGCCACAGCACATATTGGTGCGATGGTTTATAAAGGCACATGGGACATCACATCTGCAACCGATTTCAGCGGCATTACATTGCCAGTTAAAAAAGGTTATTTCTATCGTGTGTCCGGCACAGGGCCGAAAACAATCGGTGGTATTGAATGGAACGCAGGCGATCATATTGTTATTGAGGCGGATGTTGCAGCGGGTGGCACAATATCACAGGTTTCCAAGGTTGATAATACCGAGGGCAGCGACATTGTTCGTTTGGATGCAACACAAACATTGACAAACAAAACAATTGACGCAGACGATAACACAATTGCCGATTTAACAACATCCAATTTCAAGTCCGGAACAATCGTCACAACCGTTGGTTCAACCGGATCTGATAGCAAATTGCCAACAGAACAAGCAGTCCGTGAGGCAATTGACGGTAAAAAATTCACCGTTGCAAACCCAGCATTGACAGCAACCAGTGGTTTATGCACATGGTCAATATCAAACACATTAGCCACAGCCGATGTTGTTTGTTCTGTCCGTGAGGTTGCAACCGGAAACGAGGTAATGTGCGATATTACATACACAGCAAGCACAATCACCGTCAAAATCAACAGTTCGTCAAATATAGCCGCATCAGTTTATAAGGCAGTTGTTGTCGGTTAAAAAACACAAAAGGGTCGCAAATGACAAGGTTTCTTAATATCAGCACAGATCAAACGCTGGGCGGTTCGAACACAAGTGATGAAATTGTGCCGAGCCAAAAGGCGATTAAGGCGTATGTTGATAGCCAAACAGGAACAGCGCCCGCATTTGCGAATATTACCGGTGATCCGACAGATAATGCAGCAATGGCCACGGCATTAAATGCCAAGCAAGACACATTGTCTGCGGGGTTTGGGATTGAAATTTCAAACAATACTGTTGCGCTGGTCACAGAATTTGATTGCGGGGGTGTTGATGAGGCATCAACAGACGAATATGACATGGGAACAATAAGTTAAACCAAGGAGCAAAAATATGATATACAACCAAGGTGATATTATACCGGCAAGCGAATATTATGACGCATGCCAATTTGTAAATGAACACAACGCCGCGTCAAATTATGATGACAAATTGGATGTTGTGTTGTTGGACACAGGCGATTATGAAATCTGTCAAATGAGTTTGGATCAGAAAAAAGCACTGGTTCATGCGAAAATTGACGATATTAAAAAAGATTTGGCGGAAAACTGGGATTATAAACAGTTCAAATACCTGCGCGGCGAAATTACCGCGGAGGAATGGGAGGTTGTAAAAGCCGAAATCCAATCGCTAACTGTGGAAATAAACCATTTAGAACAAATCATAGAACACATGGGGGAATAAAATGTCACGCACTTTGAAAATACGCCGCGGGACAACCGCACAAAATGACACATTTACAGGTGCCATTGGTGAAATCACTATGGACACGGACAAAAAAGAGGTTCGCGTTCATGACGGATCAAAGGTCGGTGGGTATAAAGTCGGTGAAAAAACCGAACACGGCCCGGACAGATTTTTGGTCGCAGCAAGCGCAACAACATTGACAATCAAGGCCGGTGTTCGTATTGCGGTTGGCACAACACATTATGAAACAGAAAGCGCACAAACAATCACACCTGCGTCTTGTTTGGATTCTGGATCAAGTTTAACAGCCGGAAAAGATTATTATGTCTATGTGGCCACAAATGACAATTCAACAGTATCTGTTGTTTGTTCATTGTCATCCAGTGCGCCAAGCGGTTATACATCATACCGCCGCATTGGTGGTTTCCACACATTATGCGTCAATGTTGGCACGATTTCCGGCCACACATTGAGCGGTTATACAGCCGGCAACATATTGCCACAATCTGTATGGTGTCTTAACCATTACCCACGCTGCATGCCAATCAACCATGCTGCGGGTATGGTTTATATTCAAGAAACAGATTCATGGGTTGATATTTATAACATGGGCACATCTGGACAATCTGCGTATGGTGCAACCCGTGCAAACAATTTGCAGCATTATCAGTTGATGGAATTGCTGCGTTTGCAAGGTAAGGATGCAATCGGGGATCAAGAATTTTTCATTGCGTCACAGGGTTCAAATCAACAAACAGCCGTTGCCGGTAGCGCGCAACCAAATCCGGACACAACCGGTGGCCGCAGCGATACAGCAAGCCGCCGTATGATTTCCAATTATGGATGTGAGGAAATGTGCGGTTTGCAATGGCAGCATTTGGCAGGTTGGTCAGCCGCTGGTGGTTCTGGGTGGAATGCACAAAATGGCGGTCAAGGCCAATTCTATGGTTCTGCAATGATCCTGCTGGCGGGGGGCAATTGGGGCGCTTCCTCGTATTGTGGTTCTCGGTCGCGGTCTGCGGATTGTTCGCTGTCGGCTGCGATTGCGGGTAGCGGCGCGCGCGGTCGGAGCCCTGCGGTTCACGCATGGTATATGTAATACGGATGCTTGTGTTCGGGCGGATGCCCGAACACCGAAATCTGTAAAACAGTTTTGGGTGTGCGGTTATCGTTGGCGAGCGTTGGTTTGCTGCTGGCAGGAGGCAATTGGGACAATTCCTCGTATTGTGGTTCTCGGTCGCGGAATGCGAATAATTCGCTGTCGAATGCGAATGCGAATAACGGCGCGCGCGGTCGGATACGGGTCAAGATAATACACGGAGTCCATGTGTGGAAACCCGGCTGAGCCGAACATCCATGTTGGGTGACCAGCAAAACACAAAAACGGAGTAATGTTTGGGTTAGTAGGCGCGGCCGAAAATCCGAATAATGGACGCTTTGATATGAAAAGACACGGGAATCTTTGGAATCAAGTTATTGACATGGACAATTTGCGATATGCCTATGTCTTGGCCAGAAAAGGCAAAGGTCGCAAGGAGGGAGTTCGGAAATTTGCCAGAAACCTTGAAAAGAATCTGGCGATCATACGCGACATGTTGGTGACGAAAACTTTTCGCACCAGCATGTATTCAATGCGCACAATATACGAGCCAAAGAAACGGGAAATATTCATATTGCCGTTTTACCCAGACCGGATTGTGCAGCATGCGGTTATGAATGTATTGGAGCCAATTTGGGACAATATGTTCATTGCGGAATCATACGCATGTCGTGTTGGCAAGGGTATGCACAAAGGTTCTGTCAAGACAATGCAGTTTATACGGAAAAACCGATATTGCTTGAAATGTGATATTCGTAAGTTTTACCCGTCAATAAATCATGCAATCTTGAAACAGATTATACGGCGCAAGATCAAAGACCAAAATGTATTGTGGTTGCTGGACGATATTATAGATTCATACCCGGGGGAAACAAATACACCAATCGGGAATTACACAAGCCAGTGGTTCGGCAATGTGTATATGAACGAATTAGACAAGTTTGTTAAACAGGATTTGCGCATAAAAGCGTATTTGCGGTATTGTGACGATTTTCTGTTCTTTGCTAACAGCAAAGAGGAATTGCACGATATTGCGGCCAAGGTTAAAGCGTTCTGTGCGGAAAGATTGCACTTGACTTTGAGCAAGTGTGATGTATTTCCGGTATCGCGCGGCGTTGATTTTTTGGGTTATCGCCATTTTCCAAAGTATATTTTGCTGCGGAAATCAACAGCCAAACGGGCAAAACGCAGAATCAAAAGCATTATGAAACGCGCTTATGCGCACAAAATAACATTGGGTCAGTTTCGTAGCACGATCGCAAGTTATATTGGTTGGATGCGTTGGGCGAAAACATATAATTTGCGGCGGGCTTTGGATGTGGATCGTATTATGGAGGTGTGCAAAAATGTCAGAAACATTGACGAATTGTGCAGCCGCCTGTGATGTGCCGTCTTTTGCGGACGATGCGGAAACATTTGCGGCCGCAAATCAGTATCTGGGATTGGAGGGTGATAAGATCAGCATTGAAAAACTGGTTGATAAACCCGTGAAATTCTTGGATTTCACTATTCGTGAAAGCCGGTATCAAAGATACGGCAACGAGGTTTTGATGGTTCAAGTGGAATTGGACGGGGTGAAACGCGTATTTTTTACGCAGTCCGGCCGGATTCGCCGCACACTTGAATTGTTCAAGGACAAATTGCCGCGCATGGGAACAATTAAACGCGAAAATCGCGCGTGGCGCATTGTATAAAAAAGGAGCAGAGAAAATGTCAGATGCAGTAATTGTTGCGATTATATCATCCGTGGTTGCACCCACGGTTTTATTTGTTTTGCAGTTGATAAAGGAACGCCGTGAGGGCTTTGCTATGCGGCTGCGGCGCGTTGAGATTATGCAGAATCTGCAACAGAATCCGGATGATGATCAAACAATTATGAATTTATTTGACGAATATCGCAGTCGTGGCGGCAATTCATATATTTCAGAACGAGTTGCGGAATGGAAAAAATCAAGGAGCAGACATCATGCAGTGGTTAAAAGACGCAAATAATGAATATTCGTATGCCCGCGTGGTTGGTTTTTTGGCAATCGCCGTGAATCTTGTCTGGCGTTTGTATATGGGTGTTGGCGATATAAATTCATGGCCGGCAGCATTAGCCGGTTGTTGCGGGTGTATAACAGGCGTTGTGCTTTGGGGTTTTGAGGTATGGCGCGAAAACAAAAAAGTTTCAATCAAGGTTGGTGATAAAGAATATGGAGCGGAATTAGGAAAATGAGGAGGCGGAGCATGGAGGCAAAAAGCAAAAAAGAGTTCAAAAAAATCTGTGAATACGCAGTGCATTATGAATTTTGTTATTGCTATCTGTGCGGGCTGCCGATACTGGACGGCCAAAAATGGAATTTGGATCATGTAAAGCCGGCAAGTAAAGGTGGCAAAACCACACCGGAAAATCTGCGTCCGGTGCATTACAATTGCAATCAAGCCAAAGCGGATTTGAGTTTGACGCAATTTAGGGCAATTCAAGAATTAAAGGAGCGACACAAATGAAAAAATACATTGTTTTGATTGCTGCGCTGGCATGTTTTGGCTGCGCTGGTAAATCTGCGACAGATTCAATTTCGGAATCCGTCAGCCAACAAATCGTTGCATTAAAAGAATCATTGCCACCAGAATGCCAGACCAAAGCAATATACAGTCAGATTGAGGCAATTGAATCCGGAAAAGACAGTATGCTGCAATCATGCAAATCTGATGTGGCCAAAGTAGAGGCGCAGCGCGATAAATGGATGCTTGCATTTTTTGCAATTTGCCTGATTTTAGGGGTTTTAACTATAAAAAAGTTGAAAATAATATAATTAAAGGTTGAAAATAATGTATAAATGCAAACACTTTGTAATTAAAGAATTGGTAAATCCAACATTGCTGCGTCAGATTGGCGAACAAACAGCGTGGATTTTGTTTGATGAACGGTTGCTGCGCATGGCCGATGCGATCCGTGAAAAGTTTGGCGCATGCACAGTCAATGCATCTGGGCTGGTTGATTGTGGGCTGCGCGATCCACAAAGCACAACCGGTGCAAAATACAGCATGCACAAAATCGGGCGTGCGTTGGATTTGCATATACGGTCAATTGAATTGGAATGTGCCGGTGATAAAGCCGCCAAGGTTAAAGCATACAATCGTGTCCGCGAACAGTTGATGTTGCTGCCGGCATTTGACGGATTAAACTTTGAAAACAATATATCATGGTTGCATATTGACACCGGCAACCGCCAGAACAGATTATTTAATCCATAATTATGCTGCCAACAGGGTATTAAAATCCCAATTGGCCGCTTGATAACGCCGAATTTCCGCCGCTTTGGAGGTTCGAATATTGCACAGTAAGGTGCCCCATCTATTCAAATCGGTCAGATTTTGCATTTCTGAAAATGGAAAATTCAAGTAATAACCGATATTTACACCATCAAATTCAAGAGTTCGAATCACGAGTTTCAAAATATCAGACCGTGACCGAACATTCGAACTTTTGCGGAATAAATCACCGGCCGAATTAGCCAGATTTAATAAATTCACCACTGTTTGATTAAATGTATCGTCCGCGGTTTTGTGGGCATTCAGCATATTTTTTATTTCATTTGCACGAGCAGTCAGTTGTTCGTATTTTGTATTGTAAGCGTCTTGTGTGATTTTTTGGTCTATGAGCAGATCCAACAAACCATTTATTCGTTTCTGGGTCGTGTCTTGTTCGTCCCGCAGACGCAGTATTTCAGATTTGTGCCAATCGCGTTCGCTGTGCGCAGTTGTTTTTAATGTTTCCATTGCATAGGCCAAACATTCGGGTGTTGGTTTTATTGTATCAAGTATTTGAGCAATCTGTTCATCTATATCGTCCATTTGCGTATATTTGCGTTTTCCGTCCGTTGTATATGACACAAGGTATAATCTGCCCTTGTGGGTTTCAATTTGGCACAGGCGGCCAGAATTGACGCATTTAATAAGTCCGCGATATGGTGAATCTATTTTTTGTTTCTTTGGACGGATTGCAGCGCGGCCAAGCCGGATGCGTTCGCATTGTTCCCACAGATCACGAGAGATAATCGGTTGATAGCGCAGCGGGTATATTTTGCCATTGCGTTCATATTCGCCATAGTAAAAGCGATTTGATAATACATATTGGACTTTGTTGCCGTCAAGGCGTTTCCCAAATCGTGCAGTGCGTAATCCCCAGACAGTATTTGCCAAATGTGCGATAGATTTATATGATTGACCACCGCGAGCGTAGGTTTCAAACATTTTCACAACATAGGGCGCGGTTGTTTCATCCGGCACAATGTCAGATGTATTGCCAACACGAACATTTTTATAGCCAAGTGGCGCATGTCCAGATATTTCACCATTTGCATATTTATGGCCAATTGACCGTTTTACATTTTCAGATAATGACAACACATACGAGTGCGCAGCCAAAACAGCAAATTCCCACCGCATAATGTCCTGTGAGGACGCAGTATTATTTATTACAAGGTTTTCACGGTAAAAATGCAATTCAATGTTTTTCTTTTTGCGCAATTCATCCAACATACCGATTTCGGAAAATGTGCGCTGGACACGATCCACAGCATCAGCGATTAAACATGTTGGTGCGCTGGTATGTTTGAGATATTTGATACAATCATGAAAGCCGCGGCGGTTGCCACGGCATGAACTTTCAGTTAAAACAAATGTTTTGACGATGTTAAATCCGCGCCTTGTCGCATATTCTGTAAGGCGTGCCGATTGAGCGTCCAGTGATAACCCGTCCTCTTGTTCTTTGGATGATACCCGCGCCAGAATCACAGCGTCCATTGTCGTCAATTTCCTTTTGCATTTTCACAAGACAATCATTGAATGCCACAATCCGGCGGCATGCATCCACCAATTCCCA
>Ga0310786_10002256_pt1 | contig 29768 bp, 49 predicted proteins | sample AusTroGonzalo_MG_FD_203881 | JGI IMG/M metagenome (GOLD analysis project Ga0310786, IMG submission 203881) | Bovine rumen microbial communities from tropical cattle in Woodstock, Queensland, Australia - Gonzalo_03 (v2) (version 2) | ecosystem: Host-associated > Mammals > Digestive system >...
TATGCAAAACGATATGCAGATCAAAAATCAAAGTGCTGCAACAGTTGATAATACTACGTATTCAGTTCTTCTGATTTGTAGCATGGGGTTCAAGAGGCCGAGAGTTCAAATCTCTCCACCCAGACGCTCAAAACCCTCGGAAAATAAAGGTTCCGAGGGTTTTTACTTTACATCAATGAATGGACAAAAATACCCAAAAAGGCACTTTTCAGACACTTATCATATGCAGATGCATATGCAGATTGATATGCAAAGATTCATTGAGTGCTTTCAATGTGCGCTGCTCCCTGGCGGCATCCGGATGGTCGTATATCCGGAGGATCATCTTTTCATCCGCATGTCCCATCCATTTGATGGCTAATTTGATATCCACGCCGTTGTCTCTGAGCATGGTACAGTATGAGTGCCTGAGATCATGAGGGCGGATGGTGACAGATTTCCATCCCTGCATACGGAATTCTTCCGCTTTTGCAGGATCCTTTTCCTTCATGTCCAGGTAGCGCTGCCAGAGATCAGGGTGAGCTTCTTTCCAATCCTTTGTCATATGGTACCATCTGCGCTGTGGGCAATCGTTCAGACTGGCTTCCAGCTGCATAATATAGTGGTCCCACATTGAGCGCCATGCAGAAGAAGTCATGGTGCTCACTTTTTTTAGCGGACAGATGAGGCCATGATGATCCTTCAGTTCATCGGCCAGGATATCCAGCAGGGGAACCTCTCGCTTCCCGGCATCTGTTTTCGGATCAACTTTGACGCCTTTGTTTCCTTCAAAGCGGACTGCTTCTGAAACAGTGATGATCTTTCGCTCAAAATCCACGCACTTATCTATATTAAAGGAAAAGACTTCTCCGCGACGGAGACCGGCATATCGCATCAGCAGGACAGCCAGACGGAGATCAGCAGGGCAGGATAGAATCATGACGTCCTCTTCCTCTGTCAGAGCGCGGTGGGTGCCTGTGGTCCCTTTGTGCGGTGCAGCTGACTTTGACCGGCATGGATTATACTTGGTATACCCGTCTTCGATGGCACAGTCCCAGAGATCGATATAGAGCATCTTGGCTTTTTTGATGGAAGATTCCGACTGGCCGATATAATCATTGTAGACCATTTTGATGTCTGACGGCGTGACATCCCGGATCGGTTTGTCTCCGATGATAGCTGTCATTCTGTTCAGATATCCTGCATAAGATGCATAGGTGTTTTTTGATACAGAGGCCTTGTGGATCGGAAGGTACTGGCTGGCATAGTCAAAGACAGTGGTATGACGCAGACTGGACCGGATTCCTTCGTTCTCCAGGGAAACGATCTCATCGAACTTGTCGTAGACTTCGTCTTCTGACCATCCCATGATCTGCTGGCCTTTATGGACTTTACAGTAGCGGCCATCCTTGCGCTGCTTCAGGTGTGGCCTTCTTCCTCGTGGCATTACTATTTATCCTCCTTAAAACCAAGAAGCTGAAGCTCTTTCGGATACATTGCCTTCATTCTACTACATCCGGTTCATGAATCGTCAAAGCAACCTGACTCAGGAAATTCCTGGCTGAATCCTCGTCAGAAAATCCTTCCTTCCAGAACATATCGATGAATTCCGGTTCCCAGTTTTCAACCATGTCCGTGGCGATTGCATCAATCACTTTGTCCCTGACGCTGTCAACAGTCGAAAACGAGTCAAGGTCCACAAGCACGAAATCATCGAAGTCTCCGTAATTGTGATCGACCACAGAATAAGGAAATCTGTAGGTTTTCATACTATCACTCCTCGTATCCGTCCAAGTATGTTCCGAAATTGGCAATCATCGAATCGTCTTCCGCTGATCTTCTTCTCCTTCAAACAGTTCCGGATTTGTAATAGCGAACATGGCACGGAAAACATCCTTTGCCTGCTGAAGCTGTGCAGGGGAGAGCTTGTTCAGCTGCTTCACAAGAACACGGATGTCTTCGTTCTTTGGTTCAACACGAAGTGGTGCTGTTTCATCTTCCGCTCCCACCAGCGATTCAAGAGGAACACCGAGTATGTCTGCAAATCTTGCTGCTACTGTTATCTTCGGTGTTCGTTCTCCTCGCTCATACTTGCTGATGGCTTGCTTCGTGGTCCCCAGCTTCTGAGCCATCTCTTCGAGGGTCCATTTATTCTTTATTCTGATGTCCTTCAGGACTGCACCGAATTCAATCTGCATATTTCTGCTCCTTTCTGTAGCGTTTCCAATCCAATATTACATCAGCTTGTCAACAAATGCAATACAAAATGACAGCCTAACAGATTTTTTTTCATAAAACTGTTGACTCGCAGACGGAGAAGTGATATATTGATCACGTCAACAAATGGGGACGACAAAAACGGCAAGGAAGGAGGCGATCGGGGTGGCTAAGATTCTGGAGCTTAGCGGTATGATCCATTCCAAATATGGTAGTGAAGTTAATATGGCCGATGCTATGCACTGGTCGAGACAACGTCTGAATAAGATTACGAACTGCAAAAAAGTGCCAAATCTATATGAAGTACTGGAGCTTGCAAACGCTCTTGGTACTGATTATATGACGATGGCACATATTTTTTTGTCCCAGAAGTATACAATTGTTGACAAAAATGACGATCCTCTGGCATTCGGGATGTAAAAGAAAGGAGTGGAAACAATGACATCAAAATCCTGGGGATACTGCAACGCAGAGGAACTGCGGAACAAGCTGCAGGCGGTGGCTATGGACACGATGAGCGAGATTGTGTTCGGACAGGCGCTGACCTGGGACGACAAACCAAAGGAATACCGGCTGGCGGCAGTCGATGGGATCCTGAGCTTTATGAGCAACGTGTATACGGCAATGAGAGAAGGGAGCGGTAACAATGTCTAAGAGTATTTACTACAAGAGCGAAGTCATGAAAGCTGCCAAGGAAGCACTGGCAAACGAGGTCAATAACCTGCTGTTCAACGATTACTGGAATGACACCAGCGCGGAGGACAAGGTCCTGATGCTGAAGGGAATGTACCAGCTGGTCAACGGGATCGACGAGGCGCTTGGCAGCGACAAGGGGGATGACTGATGGCCCTGCAGGTTCTGTACAGCCCGAAGCAGGTGGCAGAGCGGTACGGCGTCAGCGAGAAGACAGCCACGCGGTACATGCGGAAGATGGACCACCAGGAAAAGCCGCTGCGGGTGACGGAGAGGGCGCTGGAAGCCTGGGAAAACGGCAGGACCTACGAACCGCAGCAGGCCGCGGCACCGGTGAAGAGACGGAAAGTGCCGCGGATCCGCCAGAATCCCGGGGAACGATTCGTGATTCCCCGGGTAAGACCGGAATAAAAAGCGGCTGCCGGGAGCGAGCCGACAGCCAAAGCAAAGTCGAAAGGAGCTTCAAACAATGCGCAACCATTATAGCAGAAAAAGGATCATCTTCGCAAGCGTGATGGTCATCATATGGGTCATGTCCTGGGTGAATATCCTGGCGGAAAAGACCTGGGAGCCTGACGTCGTCTACTCCATGGTCAATCAGCACATCGAATGGGAATACGCCGGGAAGGGCGGATTCCAGGGGAGGTATGACTGATGTACGAATCTGAATGCACTCTGTGCTATGAGCGCCGGAAGGCCTGCAAGGAAAAGTACTGCAGCTGGGTAAGGGATTTTACGCCGGTGGAAGGCTGGGAGGCGGAATACAACGAGAAGAAGGACAGTTATCGGGTGATCAGTTGTCCGGAATTCGAGAGGGGCCGCGGGCTTCCGAAGGACCTGGATACGGAAGGCTGCATGCGGTTGCTGGAAGCTGCCATGGAGCTGATGCGGGATGACTACATCCACGGCAGAGGCCTGCGGGAAGCTGATACCCAGGACAAGCAGAACAAAAAGCCAAGAAACCGGTTTCAGGAAGATCGGGAAAAGACGCGGAAGCAGGTTAACCGGGAAGAGATCGAGCGGTTCCTGCGGAGCAAACGCGGCCATCTGCTGCTGGACCTGTCAGACGTGGAGTCTGTGATCCGGATGCTGCAGGCCGCGGCCAGAGCACATGACACAGCATTGATGAAATAAGGGAGGAAAGCAAAATGGGTATTCCAGTATTGATTCTCGGTGAAAGCGGCAGCGGAAAGACGTACAGCATTAAGAACTTCGATCCGGACAAGGTCGGTATCTTCCTGTGTGAGAAGAACCGGCTACCGTTCAAAAAGCAGTTTAACACCTTCAAGGTCAAGGAAACGGAAGGCGAAGTGAACGGAAGGAAGATCACGATGCGGCAGGGCCAGGTGATCCAGCGTCTTCTGTCACAGGTGAAGGCCAAGACCATCGTGATCGACGACAGCCAGTACATCATGGCTAATGAGTTTTTCAACCGCGCCAGTGAGACCGGCTACCAGAAGTTTATGGACATCGGATGCCATTTCCGGGACCTGATCCACGCGGTGAACAATGATCTGCCGGATGATGTGACGGTGTACTTCCTGCATCATCCGGAAATGGACAGCAACACAGGAAAACTGAAGGCGAAAACCATCGGAAAGATGCTGGATGAAAAGCTGACACTGGAGGGCTGCTTTGACATTGTTCTCAGAGCACACACTGACGGCCACGACCACTGGTTCAGTACACAGAGCGATGGGACTGACACAGCGAAAAGCCCTGAAGGCATGTTTGAGGAAAAGATCCCGAACGACCTGGTGATCGTGGACAAAACGATCCGGGAATACTACGGAATCGGAGGGAAAAAGTGATGGCCTGTGCCAATGAACACTGCCGGTATGCGCAGCACTGCTGGATGGATGCCAAAGGGGAACTGGAGCCGGAGGACTGCCCGGTGTACTTCAAGATCGACGATCTGATGCTGGACGCGGAGCTGTCCAAGGATGACTACCATTACAAGGACGAGGAGGAACCACTCCCTTTTACGGATCCTCCGGAAGAAGGGTGGGAAGACAGTGGAACAGATTGCTGATGCACCTTATATCCGGGAGGCTGAAACGTATGGGCCGCCAGAGGCGGAAACGGTTTACTGCCCGGTCTGCGGGGAGGAATGCCTGGAAATCTACGCGGACATGAACGGCGATGTATTCGGATGCGAGAGATGCATCATGATCCAGGACGCCAACGAATGGCTGGAAGAGAAGAGGGAGGCGGAGCGGCCTGATGGCTAAATACGAACGGGGCTGTGTGGAATATGTCACGGCCAGCATCACACTGGAGATTCATTTTCCGAAGGACCGGGTGGTCTGCGACCTGTGCGAATTCTGCCATACAGAGAACAGCGGGACGCGGTTCCGGTGCCTCCGGACAGGGGAAATCCTGCCATTTCACAACGTGGATTACGGACTGAGATGTCCGCTATTTCCAGAATACAACACGATCAAAGAAAGCGAGGAAAACCAAGAATGATTAAGTACGACGGAATGAAAGCAGAAGAAAGCAAGAGCAGCAGCTACGGACAGCTTCCGGCGGGGCCGTATGTGGCCAAGGTCCTGAAGGCGGAGATCGAAGGAACATATCCGGATCAGCAGCTGAAGCTGGCGCTGGATGTGGTTGAAGGTGAATACAAGGACTTTTTCATGAACAAGTTTACCGAGGCCAGGAAGGCCGGGAGCAAGTACGGAGAGGTGAAATTCAAGGGCGTATACAAGCTGCGGATTCCGAACAGCGATAATCCGAACGCCAAGTATCCGGAAAGCGACCAGCGGCGGATGAACGACCTGATTTACCGCTTCCAGAGCAGCAACCAGGGATTCCATTTTGACGGGGACGAGCAGAAACTGGTCGGAAAGATCGTCGGCATCAATATGCAGGAAGACAGCTACAACGGGAATCCGTTTACCAGGATCGGCAAGCTGGAAACCGCGGACGATGTGCGGAAGGGCCTTGTGAAGGCCATGAAACCCCGGGAGCGGAAGGATGCCGCGCCGGACCCTTTAGCACCGACAACAACGACGGCCACGACGGGATTTACCCAGGTGGAAATCAATACAGCGGAGCTTCCCTTCTGATGGTGCTGTATGAGGATACCAGGAACCAGAAGAACAAGCACAGGAACATCCATGCGTACTGCCAGCAGCAGGGAATCGAGATTATCCGTCAGGCGCTGAACGTAGGCGACTATCAGATCGCCGGGAAGGGCGATATCTCTGTGGATACCAAACAGGGCGTACCGGAGCTGGCCAGCAACGTTTTCCAGGAACACGACCGTTTCCGGGACGAGTGCGAAAGAGCACAGCGGTGCGGGATCAGGCTGATTGTGCTGACAGAGGAAACACTGCCAGGGGGACTGCTGGAAAACTGGCGGTCCCCCATGGGCAGGGACGGCAGGCCGAAATATCTGTTTAATCCGGCAGTGCTGAAGAAGGCCATGATCACGATGCAGGAAAAGTACGGCGTGATGTTCCGGTTCTGTGACGGACGCAGCACCGGAAAGGTGCTGATGGAATATCTGAGGGGTGAAAGAGAATGACAACCAAGCTGACAGAGCAGGAACGGGATATATGGGCAAAGGTTTATATGCTGCATGAGATGTTCCACGACTGCGAATGGAGCCAGGAAGACGTTTTCCGGTTCACGGAGATGATATCAAAGCAGTGCGCGGAAAGCGGGGATCATCCGCTGATGATCGCGCTGCAGTGCGGCATGGCGGATTACTTCGGAGAGATCATCAAGGAAAAGCAGGGGAGACGGGTGGAACAGCTCTGCATGCTGGGAGGCCGGTAATATGGATGGCTGGACAGCCGGAGAAGTGATCAAGGACCGGATCGACACGGAACAGGTGATGGAGCTGTACGGATACCGGACAAAGCACGGTTTCATGAACTGTCCGTTTCACGGAGACCACAACGCCAGCCTGAAGGTCTACAAGGGCCGGAAGGGCTGGCACTGCTTTGGCTGCGGGAAGGGCGGCAGTGTGATCGACTTTGTGATGGAGCACGAAGGCTGCAGATACTATGAGGCCGTAAAGGCCATTGACAGCCATTTTAAGCTGGGTCTCACCGAACCCGGCGATCCGCTTGCAGAGACCGACAGAAGGGCATTCAGACGCAATCTGGACCGTCTGGCGGGCAATCTGATCGAACAGACAGAGATTATCACGGAGATGATCAATCTGGACCTGGACGGGATGGCCGACAGGATGAGCGCGATTGCTTCCAAGGACAAGAGTGTGCTGACAGCGGACGAGTATATCGAGATGCTGCGGCTGAAAAGTGAAATGGAATACCTGGAATACAAGATCGACCGGTGCCGGGAGATCAGGGAGGAGGTGAGACAATGGCGGAGTCAAAAGCTGATGGATCAGGCAAAAGCCAGGTCAGCCTGACGCAGGGACTGCGGTTCCAGGTGGCCAAGCCGACGATAGAGACGTTTATCAATCTGATCGAAGAAAAGTACGGGGACCGGCTGCGGATGAACGAGATGACCGGGAAACCGGAATGGTGGAATTCACAGGCCGGGGAATGGATCCAGTGGGGTGACGTGGACGACGCCAGGATGGCGGCCTACTTCCAGACCAACTACGGGCTGTACGCACCGAAAATGCTGGAAGCAGCCACGCTGATGTACTTCGCCGGGAGGAAGGTGAACCCGCTGACGGACCTGCTGGAAAGCATCAAATGGGACGGGAAGCCACGGATGGAGCATTTTCTGACAGAGGCAGTGAAGGCGGAAGATAATGCTTACAGCCGGGAAGTTTCCCGGCTGATTTTCGCGGGCGGAATCCACAGGGCCTACAGGCCGGGATGCAAGTTTGACGACATGGTCGTGCTGGTGGGCCGCCAGGGAGGCGGGAAGAGCACTCTGGTCCGCTGGCTGAACATTGATGACCAGTATTTCCGGGAGATCAAAACAATCGCCGGGAAAGAGGGCATAGAGACGCTCAGAGGCGTCTGGATCGGCGAGGTCGCTGAGTTGATGGCAATGACCAAGGTCAAGGAAGCAGAGGCCGTAAAGGCCTATATCACGGCCCAGGAAGACAGCTATCGAGCGCCATACAAGCGGCATGTGGAAACCATCCCGCGGCGGTGTATGTTCATCGGGACCACCAACAACGCACAATTCCTGGCTGACAAGACAGGGAACCGGCGGTTTTACCCCGTCAGGTGCGCGGAGGACGGGTACGACATGCTTGGCCGGGAAGAAGAGCTGCGGGAATATATCCGTCAGTGCTGGGCAGAAGCGCTGGCTATGTACAAACAGGGAAAGCTGCTGCCATACGCCAAGCGGGAACTGATCGACATTATCCGACAGGCCCAGAGCAGCGCGGAGGAAGACGACTGGCGGATCGGCGCTATCAGAACATACCTGGACGACGCGAAGCACAGCCCGACAGACACCGTCAGCATCATTGAGCTGTGGCACAGGGCGCTGAACGAGTCAGAGGAAAGCAAGCCATCCCGGTCAGATTCCATCGAGATCGCCAAGATCATGAATGAGATGAAAGATTGGGAAAAGGCGGAAAAGGTGGCCAGGACACCCTGGGGAGTCCAGAAGGTCTACAGGAAGAAGGATATCAGCAAATTCTTTCCCTTCTGGAAGTAAACCGGAATGGTTTAGGCAGTTACAATCTTGGTTACAGCCTCAAACCGTTGATATATATATACTCTCTCTATTCTTGTAACCTTGTAACTTGGTTATATATAAAAGAGTATATAGATTGTATATATATAGGGAGCACTGAATTTACAGTTAATTCGTTTACAAGTTACAAATCGAAGGGAGCGAAAACAATGGAAGACCTATACCAGTACATGAAGCAAAAGCTGAAAGAGATGTATGACAGGAAGAGCGGGACTGTCAGCATTGACTGCCTGGAGTTTATGAAGCTGTACAAGATGGTCTGCGACATGAAGCACATCGTGGACTTTGCAAAGCAGATTGATGAGGACTGAGACACAAAAGGGGAGTATTGTAGACATGAAAGATTGGTTAAAAGGCGACCTTCTGCATAAGACAGAAGCATTGAAGAAATTAATTGTTAAGAACCCGGATCTGCCATTGCTAATTTTTGCCGGGGAAGAAGCAAACACAGGCGATTACAGCTATATGACTTGCACAAGCATTAGCGTTGAAAAGAACCATGTTCTTGTATTGCCGCTGGATGCTCCTGATCCGCCGAATGATGAAATTGTTTATATCGGCGAAGATGAATTGAGAGATGATATTGCAGATCAGGTTTATGACGATATGCGGGATGCTTCAGAAGAAGAGCAGGATGCGGAAGTCGAAAAACGGATGAAAGCATTCGAGCCGTACTGGCAGGAAGCGATTGTCGTCTATGCGTCAAACTGAAATAAGGGTATATCGTATTGCCCACCAGATAGGTTCAAGATTATTTGGGAAGGAACGTATTGAGAACTTATGAGTGATAGCAAGTTAAAAGAAACTATCAGAACTGGAGAGTGGTTGTTCACCCGTGTATACCATGTTTCAACGGATTTGATCGAAGGTGATACGGCAGAAACGCTTTCCTGTTCACGATGCGGTTTTGAACACAAATTTGAGGATGCTTATGGTTGGAGTTGCGTTTGGAAGTGGTGTCCGAATTGTGGAGCGAAAATGACCGGGTGCGAGAAGGATGTCACACACAGACGCGATGGATGCCAATATCATGCACCGGAAGGCCATTGTAAGTATTTTACCGGATGCCCATATAAGGATAACTAACTTCGAATAGGGGAGTATTGAGGAAATGAATAGAACGGAAATTGTTGAGGATTTATGGGATATTTGGGGTAGTACTCCTGCTGGAAGCAAAACAGTTGCTGTGCCGCATGACTTGGTAGCAGGATTGATTGCTTTACTGAAAGAGCAGGAAGCGGTAACTATTAAAAAGACAAAAGAGCATGGATTCGGCGTATACGGCGGTATCTGCCCAAAGTGCAGAAACTGGATTCAATCAGCACATTCATTCTGTGGATTTTGCGGACAGGCGGTGAAGTGGGAATGAAAATCGGTCGCAGACGGCAGAAACTGATTAACTGGCCCCCGTTGGAAGAAGTAGAAAACTTACGATGGGCAAACAATCACACCCAATACAAGTCAATTACATACGGGTTTTGTGAAGCACAAGACTGTTGTGAGGTTTGTGACAGCAGAATGCGGATGTTATGCAAAGCCAAACGTTTGATCGACAGGATTAGATTGAGAATTATCAAACGGCATTACAGAATTAAGAAGGGGTGGTGAAGTGAATGAGACTGATTGATGCTGATGTGTTAGAAAAACAATTGGAAGAAGCGATAAGCTTACAGGGGATAATGGCTCTTGCGCTTGGAACTGATAATGAAATCGAAGCCGAAATGAAAGCGTACAAAGATATTTTGAACGGAGTAAAGGAGCAACCGACGATTCCGTTTGACATGAAATGGAATCCAAATTGCGAGAAATGCAAACTTAAATGACGCTTTAACACAGGTGGAGGTCTTATGGAAATATCGTTTGCAGAAGTAAAGCAAATATTTAAAGAGTCAATAGACGATTCAGCAAACATCAATGAATTGCTCCAAAATGCAGCAAATAAGATTTATCAAAGAGGTTTTAATGATGGTAGCCAAAAGTATACACTTGATTTGCCATTAAGTGATTCTGCTTGTTGGAATTGCAATCATTGTCATGACGGCGGTGCGTTGTCCGGTTGGTTTTGTGATATTCATGGAGATTTGAACAAATGCAATCGCCTTGTGTATAGATGTGCATCGTGGATAGAAAGGCTTGAGTATCAAGTTGATTCCAAAGATGTGACATAAAGGAGTGATGTCAATGATTGATATTCGTTCTTTGCTAATAGGGGTAGCAATAGGAATTGTAATTACACTTGTCTTTTGGCTTTTAGAGTTCAAAAAGAAGTGACCTAAAGACAACAAACTTCGCAATAGGGGGGTATTGCGATGAACAGAAACAAGATAATCGAATGTCTTGAAAAAGAAACAATAGCAAATAAATCAGGGTATATGGAAATTCCATTGCCCTTATATAGTGAAGTTCTTGCCCTGCTGAAAGAGCAGGATGCGGTTGTTCATCCAGAACCATCATGTGAAATGACTTATATCACGGATTGTTGCTGTGACTTGTGTGGTGTGCAGTTAATCCGTGAGGACAATTACTGCCGTTGTTGCGGGAAACGTATTGAATGGGAAGGTCGGTGAAGTGGGAATGAACGGAAGACAGGCTGCCAGAGAGGCAGCAAAGCGAATTGAGGAACTGGAACATGCCAACGGACTGTATGCAGCAGACGTGAAGGCCTACAATGCCTGCATCGACAGCATGATCGCTGGCGGCAGTCCCTGTGAGTATTGCGAGGATCAGAACGAGTGCCAGCTTCAGGCCAAGGCTGATGGTAAGGGCTGCGCTGACTGGATGCTGGCGGATAAAATCACCCTGGTGAATAATCCGGAGGAGGTGAGCGCCATTGACGTCGAAGGAATTCTTCCTCCAGGTGAAGAAGGCGGAGACGGAGCTGAAAATGCTTCAGGCGAGACTTCGACATTATGAGGATTTGGGATTGAGCAGCACAAGCAATATCAGTGCCTCTGGCGGCCACCAGAAGGGCAATTCCAGGGTGGAACAGGCCGCCATAGGGATTGTGGACGCCACCAAGGACCTGAACGATAAAATACGGCATTACAGTGCGATTATCACCAGGGCTGAACATGTCATAGGACAGATTCAGCAGGAAAAGTACAGGCAGATTCTGAGCTACAGGTATCTTTCCGGCTGGTCGTTCAGGTCAATATCGGACGAGCTGAAATACAGTGATCCGAGAAGCATATACCGTGCTCATGGCTGGGCACTGGCTGAAGCTCAGAAAATACTTAACCGAGAGGATAATAAACATGGCACATAAAGCTCGTATTATTCAGCTTAAAGAACTCGGGGAAGAACGATGGCCGTGGACATTAAGAGGACCTGTATTTGTCGAACACAGAGATCAAAAACAAGGATTATGGGCATTTATGATGACACAGACAAAAACAAATCTTGATTTACAATTTGAGCCGTTGATCGGTATTGGGAATTATAAGAAAAGGGAATACAATAAAACGTGGAGAATGTGGACCGGAGAGCCAACTGACAAGCAAAAACAGGAAGAACCATGGCAATAAAAATGGCCGCCTCATTTCGAGGCGGTCTCTTTCTTGCCGATGTCTTCCCGGATCAGGCGCTTTAGGTATCCCTGGATGCCTTCGGATGATTTCAGGCTCTCAAGCTGGGCAATGATGTCTGCATCCGTTTTGTTGTTCAGCTTCAGGTTAATTCGCCTGGTGTTTGCCTTGTCATAGGCTGGTGTTCCCATAGTGTACTCACCCCTTTTCTCAATAATATCACAATTGTCAATCATCGTTGATTTACATCTTGGGCATTGTGATTCAGCAATTGGCGTTGGTGTCTTGAATCCACAATTGCTGCACTTCGCATCAAAGAAGGGATAACCAGTTCCGGGGTATGCTTCTCTTATAATCCAACGTGCCATTTTTCAAAAGCCGGGGATATACCGCCCCGGCTCGGTGTATCGGTTAGCAGTACGGGCAATACAATCCCATTCCCTTGAGTTTCTTTACAAACCGTGTTAGGCGGTTGTACTCGTTGACTGTTGCCCGTGCATCTTCAATCCGATAGCAGTACCGCTTTTGAATTATACCCTTCTGATAGTCCCGAATAAACTCACGGGCATCACGCAGGTCATCGCTATGTGCGGTATCGCCGCTGTTGAATGAGTCGAGCAACCATCCAGCTTCGTTAGCAATCATTTCCCAATCAGACCGACCATCGACATCCGATTCCGGGTATTCATCAATCATTTCAGATAACTGGCAGATGTTTACCTTCTTGAGTGCCTTGATTGCTTCCTGATCTGTCAACTTCATGTCGATTTGCCCTCCTTCAAATGATCTCGTAGAATGTGCCGATCTTGTCGATTGTGATTCCCATGCTTTCAGCGGCTTCCATGGCGGCCTCTTTGGTCCTGAATACCTGACCGGCTTTGACCGGGTGCAGGGTGATGCTGCCGAGCCTGCCGCCTTCCTTCCAGACGTCCTTGATGGTGTAGCGGGCTTTCGCGCCGTATCCGATGATCTCGATTGCGTAGTACATTCCCATGGTTTTGTCCTCCTCTCACAGGTTGTCGGTGTAGTTCTTGTGGTAGGCCATCAGGGCCTTGGCGATCAGTTCCCGGTGTGCTGCATCATAATTATGCCGGACCAACATTTCGGAGATCGCGTCCGGATTGATGAAGAGGCAGGAACCATCCGGATAGTAGCTATCGAATGCCAGCCAATCAGGATGATCCTTCTTAAACTGCTCCTCACATTCTTCGGACTGGATCGCCTTCTTGGTATCTTCATCAGGAACGATGAAGGTGTTCCACAGCGCCATCAGGATGCTCGGTCCATCAATCCTGGTGAAGCTCTTTGGGAACTCGTCGTATCCGTCGTTCTGCCAGCCTTCGATGTTAACGGCAGCTTCCTTCATGTTGTGGATCTGCTCCAGATCGGATTCGTACTCGGTGATCATTCTCAGGAAGCTCAGTTCCTCTTTGAAGGTTTCTTTCATTTCGCTGTACTTCATTGTTGTGTTCCTCCTCTTTCGGTCGGTTGGTAGGGTGAGTACCCTTCGGTGAGGCTATGGTACCACAGGGTGAGTACCCCTGTCAACCCCCTTCAGAAAAATTTTTTTCAGCCAGCAAAAAGAGGCCGGAAACACTCTCTTTGACAGCCACACAAAAAAATCTCTGTCAACAGCCAAAAACCCACCATATTGTGTTGACACTGCATACACTTGACAGTATAATGTGTTATAGTGATATATCTATATCAGAGAGGCACCAGTAAACAGTAACTGGTGCTTTTTCTATTCTCATCTTACAACCAGTAATTCACAGCCATTTAGCTCAGTTTATATGCCATTAAATCCCTATTACAGCCCATGTAGAGCCAGTAAAGGCTTTTTATAGGCTGAAGGGGCGATGCATAGAAACTCGAGTAAGCGCCACCCCTCCCCGGGGCTGGCAGGGCGGAAAGGAGGCAGTATGGCCAAGGAAAACAACGGTTTCACGCCGGAGATGAAGCTGTGGATCAGGCTTGTGGTCCAGAATGTTCCCCGGAAGGAAATATTTCAGAAGCTGTTCCACGTCGATATTGACACATTGACGGACCAGGAAACAAACAAATATGACGTCAGGATGTGCCGCTGGCGGAAACATCCGGATTATCAGAAAGAGTGGCTGACGGCCTTCAAGGAAATTTGGGGAGATATCCTGAGCGATGCCACAGAAGTGATCAAGGAAGGCCTGAAGGACAAGGAATTACCCTGGCGGAGAACACAGCACGCCAACTTGGCGCTGGCCTACGGGACCAAGCTGATCAACGGAGACGAACAGAACACGATTCATGTTCAGATCGAGGGACTGCCTGATATCGGTTCTCCGGACGATGATTGATGCAACTATTCGTAAAACCGTTGTTTTACGAATAGTTAGACACAATATATTGTGGTCGATTATTTCCAGACCACAAGACGGAGAATTATACAGGGAATATGCAGGAATCTGATGGATTTATGCATAGATTGCATAGGACAGCAGGGAGCCAGCCGCCCCGACCGGACCGGTCGCATGGTGGATTGATAGAGTAGGGCAGGGCCACCCCCTCCCCCCACCACCCCCTCCGCCCTGGCTGCAGCAGAGCAGCAGGGCAGGGACCGGAGCAGGGCAGGGCAGCTGGACCGGCAGAGCATCAGCCCCCACCGACATCGGATCACCAGGAAGATCTGATACCCGGGGAGGGGGTGGTCAGCTGAAACCCCGGGGGGCCGAATCGTGCCAGGGACTCCCCCGGTCCCGCGGCGAAGCGGAAATTAGCTTCCCCGCCCCAATCCTCTCCACCATGGGGAGTAAATTTTTTACAGCAGTGGACTGGCTGATGTCCTGCTTGGTGGTCAAGAAAATTTTAGTTCACACTTTGGTCTCACTGGCGGTATATACCTCCTTAATGCTTTCTTCCTGATAAGCGGCCATGCCAGGGCGAGTCTTTTTCATGAGCTGCCAGTGAGGCCAATTTTCCTCTGATGGGGTGTTCTGATGGCGAACGTTGTGATCAATTACCAGCCGACGCCGAAGCAGGCGATGTTCCATGCAAGCAAGGCGAACGAGATTCTGTATGGCGGTGCCGCTGGCGGCGGGAAGACGAAGGCGCTGATCATGGATGCGCTTTTCCGGACGCTGCGGAATCCGGGGACGACGGCGGTTGTGTTCCGGCGGTCCTATGGCGAACTGGAAGACACGGACATCAAGGAAGCGCAGGCGTCATACCCTGAGGCGCTGGCGGTATACAATGCTGGCCGACATGAGTTCAAACTGGTGAACGGATCGAAGATCCTTTTCCGCCACTGCGAGAACGAGGCTGACAGGTTCAAGTATTCCGGTATCGAGATACAGTTCCTGTACTTTGACGAGCTGACGTCCTTTGAGCAGAGCATCTACGACTTCATCAAAACCCGTCTGAGGGCGAAGAAGAGTCTCGGTGTGGTACCGATTGTCCGGTCCGCCAGCAACCCCGGGAACATCGGGCATGGCTGGGTCAAGAAAATGTTTGTGGATGCCGGACCGTACATGGAGATCCAGACGCAGGAGATCTACTCGGAGACGCTGCACAAGGCGAAGAAGATCAGGACGCAGTACATCCCGGCGCTGGCGACGGAGAATCCGTTCATCACGGACGACTACATCTTCGAGCTGGAGCAGAAACCGGAGGCGCTGCGGCGGGCATTGCTGAATGGTGACTGGGATTCCTTCGAGGGCCAGGTGTTCACAGAGTTTGTGAACGATCCCGCGCACTACCTTGACAGGAAGCGCACCCACGTCATTGAGCCGTTCGAGATTCCGCACGACTGGCCGCGGTACTTCAGCTTCGACTATGGGTACAGCGAACCGTTTGCCTGCCAGTGGTGGGCGATGGATTTCCGCGGCAGGGCGTACCTGTACCGGGAATGGTACGGATGCGTTCCGCGGAAGGCGGACACCGGGATTAAGCTGACGCCGGTACAGATCGCTGACGGTATCCTGGAGAGGGAAGAGGACGAGATCCGGAATAACCTGCGGGTGATCCGGACAGCGGACCCGTCGATCTTCGACAAGAGCCGCGGGTTCTCCGTGGCTGACCAGATGGCACCGGGCTATCAGGGACGCACAAAAGGCGTGGTGTTCAGCAAAGGCGACAACACGCGGATAGCAGGAAAGATGGAAGTACATGAACGGCTGCGGTTCGATGAGGACGGCAAACCGGGCATGTACGTTTTTAATACCTGTTACGACTGGATTCGGACGGTACCGAACCTGCCGTATGACGAGAAGAAGCGGGAGGACGTTGACACTGACGCAGAGGACCACGACTATGACGCGACAAGGTATTTCCTGATGGATCATCCCATCACGGCAAGCAAGAAACCGCCGAAGGAATACAAACCGTTCAGCCCGTTTGATGAGTAAGCGCGGCGCGGCGTGCAAAAAATAAAAATAAGAGGGAGGAGCGTTACCTGCTTTAACTTCCCGCCGCGCTTTTTATGAGGTGATCGTATGACAGATAAAGAACTGGAGCTGCAGGAAGAGTACATCGACGAAGAACAGCCCCTGGACGAAGAGGACAAGGAACTGGTCGAGAGGATCTATGACCGGCTGGATATGTTCGAGCAGATCAACGATCCGTACCATCAGGCTGCAAAGGACTGCAGACGGATCCTGCACATGGATGATCCAGATCAGGATGATCCGATTACGGTACAGCAGAACGGCAAGCGGACGATCCAGCTGCAGACGCTGAAGAGCACGATCAACAATGTGGTCTCCGACCAGATGCTGAGCATGCCTGAAGCGAAGCTCCTCCCGGAAACGATGATGATGCAGGACTGCGCGGACGATCTGCAGGACATGGTCCACTATGTGGTCTACTGTGCGAACGACTTCGAGCAGCTGCATTACCGGCGCTGTGAGGACTTCTATACGACCGGGACCGCGGTGATGCAGATCGCCTGGGATCCGGACATGGCCTACGGGAAGGGCGAGATCGCGCTCATCCGCTGGCCGATTGAAGCATTCCTTTGGGACCCGACCGCGGATAACCTGCAGGACTGCCGCGCGGTGATGAAGGTTTCCTGGCATCCGCTTTCCTGGTACAAGGAGCATTATCCGGAGGAAGGCAAGTATGTCTATGCCGATGACGGCACCCACAACAATGTGGGCATGACGACCGGCCAGGAAGACGCAGAACACGCGAACGACGAGAAGAGGGCGCTGCTGATTGAATACTGGTGGCGGGAGTACGACGCTTCCACCCGCCGGTACAAGGTGAACGTAGCCTACGCTGCCGGTGGCGCTCTGCTGGATAAACAGAAAGACGTTTATGACCACGGCCTGTATCCGTTCGTGCTGGATGTACACGACAGCATTGAGGGATCGCTGGCCGGTGAGGGTCTTGTCCGGGAACTGGCACCGATGATGCGGTATATCAACCGGTACGCTGCATACGCCGATATGAATGCCAGGATGAGCAGCAAGGCCAGGATGCTGGTCCGCCGGGAAAGCGGAATCGATAAGGATGCTCTGACGGACTGGACCGTGGACGTGATTGAGGGCGACCAGATCACCCAGGGCGATGCCTGGAACTGGATGGAAAACAAACCGTTCAACAGCACGATCACGCAGCTGATGACGATGTTCCAGAGCGACCTGAAGGCTGACAGCGGCGCGAACCAGTTTACCCGCGGCGAGACGACCGGTGGCATTGTTTCCGGCAAGGCGATCAACAGCCTGATCCAGGCTGGCGGCAAAGTGGCCAGCATGCGGACAGAGCAGCTGAAGTACGGATTCAAGAACATGGTCGAGCAGATCATCTGGCTGATGGCTCAGTTCTATGACGATGAGCGGACGATCATGATTACCGGACGGCAGCAGGAACTGAGAGTGGATACCAAGCGCCTCTTCGGCAAAAAGACCAAGGGCGTGGTGAATCCGCCGCCGTACACGGTGCAGATCGAGGTCAGCAGCAGGGATCCGCAGCGGGTAGCCAGCCAGAACGAGATGTTCATGGAGGCCTACACGATGAGCGCCCAGGCACAGCAGTTCTTCCCGCTGAGCAGTCTGTTCCAGATCCTGAACCTTGACGGCAAGGATAAGGTGCTGCCGGTGATCAAGGCCAATGAGACCTACCAGCAGCAGATGCAGCAATTACAGCAGCAGGTAGAGCAGCTCGGAGCGCAACTGGAGCAGACCCAGGCAGAAAACCAGAACCTGCGGAAGACCACGACACAGATGACGAACGCTCTGGCTGAAATGGGATCCAGGCGCGGGAACGGCTATGTGAGCGGCGGAGCACCGATCAAGGCCGCCGAAGCCGGAGGCGGACCGAACAGCACAAGCGCTGTGGTGAACGCTGCAAGAAGCAGGATGGGCCAGCAGACAGGGCAGCCGCTGCCCACATAATTCTCTGACAGAATCCCCGCGTTTTCACGGGGTTTTTGTAAATAAACACGCAGGCCGCGTTTTCACGGATGCGCGAAAGGAGAATCCTTTCAATGGATTACGAAGAGACCATGGTCGACGAGATTGACGACGTTGAAGCGGACGACACGCTTCCGGAAGACGTTGTCGAAGAACAGGACGAGTCCGAAGAGAGTCTGGAGTCCCTGACGGAGGAAGAGGACGAAGGACAGCCCGAAGAAGAGAAGCCCGAAAAGGAATCGAAAGGCGCAAGCGAACCTGGGTGGATCAAGCAACGGGTAGACAAAGCTGTTTCCAAGGCGCTGGAGCAGGAACGGGCCAAGATCCGGTCCGAGTACGAAAACCAGTTTGCCCCGATCCGGGAACGGCTGATGGAAATGGATGCGCAGGAGCTTTTGAGGACCGGCAAGGTGAAGGACATCGAGACGGCCCGGGAGCTTGTGCGCTACCGGCAGGGACAGCCTCAGACCGCTCCGGCGGCTGACAGCAAGCCCCAGCCGAGACAGGCCAATGGGCAGTTTGCTCCAAAGGAGGATCCAGGCGTAAAGGCCAGGATCTCTATGCTGCGTCATCAGGCAGACGTCATCCTCGAGAAACGGGGAATCGACGTAACAACGGAATTCATGAACAACGAAACCATCAAGCAAAAAGTAGTCCGCGGGGAAATGGACTTCTATGATGTGGCTGATATGCTGGCCGGTCAGAAGAAGTCGAGGAAAGCCCCCGCGCCAATGCGCTCCCCCAACGGAGCCAGCGGCACAAACCCCAATGCCATCGACACGATGAGCGACGAACAGTTTGACCGTATGGAGAAGAGAATCAAGGAGGGGGCGCGCTACTCGCTGAGAAAGTAAAGGAGAGTGCGAACCTATGCCGAATGCGAACATGAACGTATCTTATCAGGCGTCTCTGGCCCCGACCATGCTGGAAAGCTACCTGCAGCGCAGGGCTTTGAAGAACGTCGAACCCAACCTGGGCTATATGAAGGATGCCCAGATGATCGAGCAGCCCAAAGGAAACGGCAAGCATGTCAAATTCTTCCGCTATACCGAGCTGCCCGCGATCACCAAGCCCCTGTATGAAGGCGTGACCCCTGATGGTCAGAAGCTCGAAGAGACGGCCTTCACCGTCATGACCAAGAACTACGGCGGCTACATGGCCTACACCGATGAACTTGATCTGTGGCACGTTGACAAGAAAACCCAGGCGATCTCTGACCGTCTGAACCGTCAGGCCCAGCTGTCCATCGACACCGTTGGCCGCGACCAGATTATGGCCGGTCTGAACGTAATGTATCCCGGTACCGTGACCAGCCGCGCTTCCCTGACGAAGAGCAACATCCTGACCTACGCGGTGATCAAGAAGGCGGTCCGGAACCTGAAGAAGAAGGGCGCTCAGCCGTTCTCTGACGGTTTCTTCCATGCCAAGATCGACCACGATACCTACTATGATCTGACCCAGGATCAGCACTGGAACGATGTCTCTGTATATCAGAGCGACAGCCGCGTCCAGAAGTATGAGCTTGGCACGATCTACAAGGTCAAGTTCTTTGAAGTGGACAACGGCAAGATTTTTGCCGCTGAGAGCAAGATCTACGGCGACAAGTCCTACCTGACTGCCTATGCTGACTTCGACGCCACCAACCGGATCATGACCCTGACGGATACCATGACCGAGGACGAGGCCCGGGAGATCACCGGCAAGATGGTGTATGTACAGTATACCTATTCCGACACGAACTATGTGACTCCGATGTGCATCAAACGTGTATGGCCGTCCGCCACAGCGAACCAGACTAAAGTCCTGTTCCGCTGGGTGCCTGCCACCAGTGTCACGGAGAACTGGACAACGGCGAAGAGCCTGAAGATTGTTCCTTCCGGCGGCGCTTCCAACGGTGATGAAGTGCATGCTTCCATCATCTACGGCCAGGATGCCTTCGGCCTGGTGAAGCTGGGCGGCAAGGGCAAGCCCAACATCCAGATCATCGTGAAGCAGCTCGGTTCCAGCGGTTCCGACGACCCGCTGAATCAGCGCGGCACCATTGCGTGGAAGGTTCCCTTCTTCGCCTGTGCGGTGATCCAGGACGACTTCATTGTGCGTATCGAGCACGGTGTAAGCGACTAATAACCCCTTCGGGGAGGCTGCTGACAGACGGCGGTCTCCCCGAATTTATTAAGGGAGGAAACAACCATGGCAGACAATGAACAGACCCGCGTGGAAGAAGTGACCGAGAACATCGAGGCAGTGGTCGCACAGCGGGGCGAGGAAGCCTACAACCAGATCATGGCAGTATGCCTGAAAGACATCTCCGTTTCCCTGGCGATGCTGGTGGATGCGGGAAGCAGCAGTAATGCATAAACGAGAGGAGCTTTATTATGGCCGCAAAGAAACCTGAAACCGAACCCATGGACGATCTGACCTTTGCAGTGGCAAAGGAAGAAACAAAGTACAAAGGACCGACAGTGAGCGTGTTCCTGCCTGAACTGGAAGGCGACGGCTCTGACGGCATCAAGGTCGATCAGTATGAGCACGTCACGATTGCGAACGAAGAGAAGGAAACACACTACCGCATCCACCGCGGTGAGCATGTGGAAGTCCCGGTGCCTGTGTTTATGGTGCTGAAGGAGAAATATCCCAAGATTTGAGGTGATCACCATGACCTTCGGAGAGATCAAGGACCAGATCATGTTCCAGACGAACAACGACGCGGAGGATATCGAAGATTATCTGCCGCATGTGAACGACTATATCAATGACGGGTATGACCGGCTGGTAAAAGTGTGGACTAAAAATCACACTCCCCAGGTGGACTATCCGCGGCTGGAAAATGATACCGATGAGCCGAACCTGCCGTTATGGACGCACAGAGCGATCTGTGACTGGGCAACGTGGCTGGTATACAGGAACGGAAACCCGCAGAAACAGCAGCGCGGCATGGCCTATCGTACAGCGTTTGAAGAGGTGCTGGCGAAGATCTCAGATGAGGGCGGCGCTGCGGGGCTGAACGCTGACGGGACGCAGGTGCAATACAGAAACTTCCGGAACATCCCGGCGTAAGGCGGTGAGGATATGGCCTATTTCAGTCTGAATGCCTATGACGCCACCGTGCGGCTGGACCGTTTCCTGGGCCTTCAGCAGACCGAGGACGGCATGAATACCGATATCCGGTATGCCAGTGAGGTTCTGAACGTGGAGACCCCGGAAGGCGTCCTGCAGCCCCACGCAGGGTATGAAATAATGGAAGGAGACTTCCAGAACAGGGTAGAGACGCTGGCAAGGTTCACCCGCCGCTGGTACACAGGAATCGGAAGCAAGGAATGGCTCGTCTGCGCTGCAGGCGGAAAGCTGTATGCCAGGCAGGAACACGACACAATCGGATGGCTTGAAATTGTACTGCCAGAGACGGTTACAGCCTATCAGTGCAATGTGTGGAGCTGGGTAACCTATGAAATCAATGAATTGGTATCCGACAATCCAATTGACGTACTGCTGATGAGCAATGCGGAGGACGGAATGATCATGATTATTCCTCCGGACCGGCTGAGTATCTGGCAGGACGCACTGGAAATGACCTGGAACAACCCGAACAACGAGACATGGGAATATGAATACACACCGAAGTGGACCATCCGGACGATAGATACAAGAGCGAACAGGCTGGATGATAACGAGGTCCCGAAAAAATTCGGTGTGATAGAACGGTACGCTGAACGGATCTGGGGAGGCGCTATCGCCGGTGAGCCGGATATGCTTGTGTATTCAGCATCATATAATCCCACAGACTGGAGATCCTATCCGTATTATGATCCGGATAATCCTGCATGTGATCCGGACGATCCAACCACATGGGTAGGTGAACCGGAAGACGGTGCAGGATCCATCCAACAGCCAAGCTGGGACGGCGACAGCTTTACCGCACTGAAGGCATTCGGTAATCAACTGATTGCTTTCAAGGAACACAGGGTATGGCGGGTAACCGGTACGGATCCCGGCCAGTATGTATTCATTGAGCAGTACGGCGGCGGTGCTCCGTTTCCGAACACCATCGCGGTGGACGTGGAACGCATCCTGATGGCTGACAACGGCGGTCTGTCCAAGTACGACGGAATGAGCGTAACGGAATACGGACGGAAGCAGATCAAGCGGATCTGGGACACCGTGAACAAGGCAGCGCTGGACCAGATGTGCGGCTGCCTGTTCAAGAACAGGTACTATCTGTCTGTTCCTGTAGGAAACAGTACGGTGAACAACGCACTGGTGGTCCTTAACAATGAGGAAGGTACCGCGCTGTATTACCGGGATATGAACATCGAGAGTCTGCTTCCCACCAACGAAGAGCTGTACGCCACCAGTTCCACACTCCCAGGAAGGGTGCTGGTTCTCGGATATGATTCCTGGAAGCTCGGGAAGAGCAGCGGCGCTGCCACCAGGTGGGTGACGCCCTGGATGGATTTCGGACACAAGCAGATCCAAAAAGGCGGTTTCGACATGTACATCATGCCGGAAGTGCAGGACGATGCAGTGACGCTGAAGATCAGTATCCAGACAGAGAAGAAGACAAAGCAGAAGGAATACACAATCCAGCCAACTGAGAAAGAACACCGATACAAGCGGATTCACTTTGGCGGTGCCGGAAGAAGGTTCCGGATTATTATTGAAACGGAAGCAGGAAGCACGGCACCGTGGCGACTGCTTGGAGGTTTGCAGCTTACGGTTGAAACCGACCCGGACTGAGGTGGTGTAAATGGGCAGCCAGAAATACAACGCGACCAGATACAACGAGCCGCTTCGTATTCCGAGCAACTGGAAAGACCAGGACAGAACACTTGTTATTCAGCTTGAACGGATTCTGGACGATATATACAGAAAGTCCAAAAAAGCTGAAAACATCAGCAACGAGATCATAGAGAATCTTGAAACAAGAATGCCAAAGCCGACAAACGACGGAGAGCTGGACCAGGTTCTCCGGAGTGACGGCAACGGCGGTTCTGTCTGGGCTGATGATGTGTCTCAGGCTGAAATCATTGAAGCTGTTGAAGACTGGCTGGATGAAAATGTTCCAACAGGCCAGACGGTGGTTGTAGACGCAAGCCTTGAAGTTTCCGGTGCTGCCGCGGACGCGAAGAAGGCCGGTGACGGGATCAGAAGGCTGGACGAAATCGTAGCGAAAAACGCCAAGACGGTTGAAAGCGACAAATCCGGTGTGGACCTTGACGTTGTGGACAGATACGGAAACGTCCTGGTCAGATTCAAGAACGGCCATATCATAACAAAGTATTTTGATTCCGCCAGCCCGGTTGCGATAGATAGTACGCTTTCACAAAGTGGAACAGCCGCAGACGCAAAAGCGACAGGAGACGCAATATCCGGAATAAATGACGATATTGACGGAATCAGTGAAGATATTGATGGGATCGGTGATACAATTGAAGAAATAAACGGCAGTATTGAAGAACTGAGCGATGACGTTGACGGTCTTGGCGATGAGATGGATACATTCAACGGAAAGATCGCCAAAGCACCAAAGACGGTGGACAGCGATGAGTCAGGTGTTGATCTTGACATATGCGATTCAAACGGCAATGTAATCGTACGCCTGAAAAACGGTCATATACAGACAAAGAGCTTTGATTCCAGCAATATGCTTGAGCTGGACACCACGCTGGCCGTAAGCGGAAAAGCCGCGGACGCGAAATCTGTTGGCGATGCGATATCAGATATCAATGACGACTTGGACGATATAGACGATGATATATCCGATCTGAGTGACGATATCGATGACGTCAACGAGAAACTGGCAATATATCCCAAGACAGCAAACAGCAATACGTCCGGTATCGATCTTGACGTGACAGACCCACAGGGGAACGTCCTGGTCCGGTTCAAAGACGGCCATATTGAGACGAAAAACTTCAATTCAAAAACAAAGGACGTCATGGTAAAACCGACAGACGCCGCCGCGTCCGTGGACTTCGATCTGTGCGATGTCGCAGGGAATGTGATCGCCAGAATTGAGAACGGATACATCAAGACAAAGAAGTTCGACTCAACTGATCCGTATGAGCTTCCGGGATACTACCAGCCCTATCTGGACCAGAAGTGCGCAAGGATCAGGGAACTGATGGAAAGCTGCGGCGGTGATGCGTTCATCTTTGTTACGGACCAGCACTTTGACAATAACAATGGCACTGCAAATGCACACCAGTCGTTCAAACTGGTCCGGTATATCGCTCAGAAGTGCAGGATTAACAAATTGTTCCTTGGCGGAGACATCGCCAACGGATGCAGCGAGGTCCATGTCGAAGAATACAGACAGGCGATTAACGGAAGATGCTACGCATGTACCGGGAACCATGAATACATGGGACAGGGTGCAACAGAAAAAAGAATGCAGTACCTGCTGACTTCCGGACTGGACGATGAGAACGGTAACCCATTGAGGCGGTACTTCTATATTGATAATCCAAAGTACAAAATACGCTATATTGTGGTAAACACATACAGCGCAAACAACGGATCCGCCGGGAACGGCCTTGAGGCAGCGCAATATACATGGCTGGGCGACGCAATGGACGTTGACAGCGGCTGGACGATTATCATATTCACTCATACGATTTATACCGTGACCAGCTTAACCGATCCGACGCTCAACATTGATTCGGACAAAGCAGCTTTTCTGAGCTATCTTGACGCATACAGCGGAAACGGTGAAATCGCAGGAGTGTTTGCAGGACATACACATCTTGATGCGCTGAGAACGTCAACAGGCGGTATTCCTGTGGTTATTACAGGCAGCGACAAATATGCAGGGTTTAACAACCAGGAACCATGGATGCACAACCGTGTTGCTGGCACAACAACAGAACAGTGTATCGACGTGTGTGTCGTTGATCTGGTAAGCAAAAAGATCACGGCAGTACGTGTTGGCGGAGTCGCAACCGGAAACGACAGCGATGACGAGGAATTCCTCGCTGCCGGAGAACGAGAGATTAGTTACTGACTGGGGGATGACAGGTATGGGAAAAGCGCTTGTGATTAAAGATGTGAGTTTCGCAACAAACAAGCTCGATACAATTACAATTCTGGACAATGTTCCATGCACTGGGATTTCGCTGAGTGTTGCGACGCTGTCATTAACGGCTATCGGTTCGACGGGGACCATTACAGCCACTGTTACTCCGCTTGACACAACAGACGCTGTCGTATGGACAACGAGCGACGATACTGTCGCCACAGTAACAAACGGTGTTGTGACTCAGACAGGCGTCGGTACAGCAGTTATTACTGCCACATGCGGACAGCAGACTGCAAGCTGTACGGTTTCCGCTGTTAATACGTTTGTGTTTGCATATGTTATCGGTGTTTATAATACCAAGTCTGAAACATCCGGCCAGGACTTTGTTGTCAAGGAAGCATATACAAATGCGTATTGTGCCATTTACTCTGAAACACCAACAGAGAAATATATAAAGAGCACAGGAACCATATTCTATCCGATTATCATTGGCGAAGGCGCCAACAGGGTATCAATCACTGTTCCCAATGATATCAGGGCTACGGTCTGGTTTGTCAATTCCACAGAGGCTTGCGATTATTCCGCTTCGCACAGCGACTATGCTGTGTTTGCAAAGCTCATCTCCGGTGATAATTCGCCTTACGACGCAACAGTTTCTGTCGGCAACAGAAATGTTTCGGTGCCGTCAGGAGCTGACGCAATATGTATTTCGCTGCAAAAGCCAGGATCCGGGAATACAATTTCTGATTCCGACCTGGAGAGTGTTGCTATTGTTGCAAGCAAAGTATAAAAACATTTATGAGGTGATTGTATGGCAACGTATACCGAACATATTTATCTGAAGAAACCTGCATACTCCGACGTCCGGGACATCAAGGACATCAACGACAACATGGATCTTATTGACGAAACGATCTATGGCATCCAGAACAAGGGACAGGAAAATGCCGGGAAGTTTATGATTGTCGGGAATGACGGTGTGGTTGCCCCGGTCACCGTACCCTTTGCGAACGGGGGGAGCTACTGATGGCGAATCTGCTGACAACGGATACTGAGCTGACGCAGGTGGCAAACGCGATCCGGACCAAGGGCGGAACCAGCTCACAGCTTGGATTCCCGACTGGGATGGTGAATGCCATTGACGCGATTGCACCAACCACGCAGAATATTGATGCAGGCAATATCAAAAAAGGAGTGGTGGTAAAGGTTGGCGATCCAGGCAATGCAGGACGGTATAAAAATGTGACTGGGAACTTTACCGGAGACGCGAACGCCGCTGCCGGAGATATCCGGAACGGGAAGACGGCCTATGTGAACGGTAATAAGGTAACAGGAAACTGGGCACCTTATGTCACAACAGATACTGAAACATCGCATGATGTTGCACAGGCAGGATTTGGAAGCAGCGGACAAATTGTAATCGAAAGCCAAAGTGCTGTGCTTATAGATACAATTCCATTCCCATCTGGTTATGACATGATTTCCAGTATGAATATTACTGGTTCATCAGATATAACAAATAGTGGATATCTGAAATTGGCATGTGCTGTATCTTCTGGAACAGTTTACATTTTTGGGTGCAATGTTGGAAGCGCACATATTAAATCATCATCATCAAGTTGGTCATATGGTGGCAAGGTAACTTTCAGAAAACTCAAAGCTGTATAGGAGAATGCCATGCACTGGTGGATATGGGTAATCGCCGCGATATTCGCGGCTGTTTTAATTGAGGGGGTCTGCATCCTCTCGGATAAATGGAGGAAGAAATGATTACAACTCAGGCGCTGATTGATAAGTTCCAGTACGCACTGGACAACAAGTGGGGCTATATCTGGGGCACAGCCGGTGAGAAGTGGACAAAAGAAAAGCAGGCCAAGGCAACCAGGGAGCAGACGATCAACTATGGCCGCCAGTGGATCGGACACTATGTAGCGGATTGCAGCGGGCTGTTTACCTGGGCCTTCAAGCAGCTGGGCGGATATATGTACCACGGCAGCAACACGATGTATAAGAGCTACTGCACGGCCAAAGGGACCATGAAGAACGGAAAGCGTACAGACGGGAAAACACTGAAACCCGGAACGGCGCTGTTCACCGGTACGGAGAGTGAGCACGGACATGTGGGTCTGTACATCGGAAACGGTGATGTGATCGAAGCCCAGGGCACGAAAGCCGGTGTGGTCAAGAGTAAGGCGACGTTGGCCAAATGGACATTCTGGGGAGAGCTGAAGGGTGTTACCTATGAAGCGGCCCCGGGAGACGATAATGACGGGTTTCCTGCCAACACCGGCTGGCGGCCCACGATCCGGAAAGGAAGCAAGGGGCAGGAAGTCACAGAGTGTCAGACGATGCTGTACAAGCTCGGATATAATATCGGGGTTTCCGGGATTGACGGGGACTTCGGAAGGAACACAGAGGCTGCTGTGAAGAGCTTCCAGAGCGATCACAAGCTGACGGTGGACGGAGTGGTCGGGCCGATGACCTGGGACGCACTTGACAAGGCGTATGCACAGCTGGGAAGCCAACCGGCTGAAAAGCTGTACACGGTGTGTATTCACCACCTTGACAAGACTCAGGCGGAAGCCCTTCACAATAATTATCCCGGGAGTATTATCACGGAAGAGTAGAGGAGATGACCTGTATGAAGTTATGCGGAAACTATTCTGGTTCTACAAGCTACGACGTCGGCGATGTGGTTCTGTTCACGGAAAACAATGTTGCATACTGCTTACAGAAAGCAGCACCAACAGGAACCAAGCCCATTGACACGCGGTATTGGGATAAGCTGGATCAGAAAATGTCGGAGGCTGTAAAGCTGATTATGGATGCCGAAGGCATAGCGGTTGACAGCGCTTTGACCGGCAAGGTGGCAAACAACCTGACCACGACGGCCAGCGGGAAAGTGCTGGACGCCCGCCAGGGGAAAGCCCTGAAGACGCTGATTGACGATCAGAGTGAAACAGTCGGAGGACTGGCAACAAGCCTGTCAGGACTCAACCCGGACACGAAGACGATCCGTCTGGCATCCAGTACAGCGGAATCAACCAAGCTGTTTGACATTACCGTAGACGATGACGGAGAGCTGACAGCCACAGAGTATACACCACCGGAACCGGAACCTGAAGAGGAAATCGAAGGAGGAGAGTCCTGATGGAATGGTATACGATAGCCGCGCCGATCTTTACGGCGATTCTTTCATTCCTGGGTGTGTACATCAGCAACCGGAAGAGCACCGCGCTGATGGCCTACAGGATCGAGCAACTGGAGAAAAAGGTAGACAAGCATAATCAGGTCGTCGAGAGGACCTACAAGTTGGAGCAGCGGGTAGAGGACCTCGAGAAGAAGGGAGCATAACATGCAGATGAACTGGAAGGTAAGGATCAAAAACAAGGCATTCTGGATGGCGGTTATCCCGGCTGTCGCACTGGTGGTGCAGGCTGTGGCCGCGGTGTTCGGATTCACGCTGGACTTTACCACGCTGGTGGGGAAGATCCTGGCGGTAGTGGACGCTGTATTCGCGTTGCTGGTGATCCTCGGCATTGCTGTAGACCCGACCACAGCAGGCATCAGCGACAGCAAGCGGGCTATGGGCTATGAGGAACCCTGGAAGGATCCGGAGGAAGAATCGTAGATACTAATCCAGGAAACCAGCCCGGGACAACACGTCCTGGGCCTTTTTATTTTTGGACAATGAGGTGATTCTTATGGCGGCAACCCCAAAAGCGAAACAGATGAACTTTGAAGACGAGTATGCACAGCAGGCTGCAAAGGAACAGGTCCAGGAACAGAGCAGCGCTGACAGACTGTGGGATTCTCTGCAGACGTCCTATGACAAGAAGCGGAGATCTACGCAGCAGCAGTTTGATCAGGCCTATTCCCAGGCTGACAGGCAGCTTCTGAACCGCGGTATGCAGCGCTCTTCCTACGGTGCGCAGACACTGGCGAACATTGCTGTGCAGGGAGCACAGGCACAGGCTGATATTGACAGCGAACAGATCGCGGATTACCAGAACAGGCTGACACAACAGGAACAGCAGGACGTACAGAACGAGCACTGGGAGAGGGAATATGCTGCCGGACGTGAAGACGCTGCGCAGGCACAGTCCAACAAAGACCGGGAGTTTGAAGCGAACAGGCAGGACACTGCTTTCAACCAACAAATGGAAACTCAGAAGTTTGAAGCCGGACGGGAAGACACTATCTGGAACCGGGAAAACACGGAACGCCAGCAGGAGCGTGAACAGGCGAACAAGGATCGTGAATATGCCGCCAGCAGGGAAGACGCTGCATTCAATCAGCAGATGCAGCAGC
>Ga0310786_10002258_pt1 | contig 29760 bp, 22 predicted proteins | sample AusTroGonzalo_MG_FD_203881 | JGI IMG/M metagenome (GOLD analysis project Ga0310786, IMG submission 203881) | Bovine rumen microbial communities from tropical cattle in Woodstock, Queensland, Australia - Gonzalo_03 (v2) (version 2) | ecosystem: Host-associated > Mammals > Digestive system >...
TTGCAAATGAAACGACTGTATATGATTGGGGAATGCTTATTGTCTCAGAAGGCGGTATTGCAAATGCAACAACAGTTGAATACGCAGGCTCTTTTACACTCTTAAGTGATGGTACGGCAAATTCAACGACAGTCAGTGATGGAGGCTATCTAAGAGTATCCAGTGGTGGTACGGCAAATTCAACGACAGTCAGTGATGGAGGCTATCTAAGAATCTCCAACGGCGGCATGGCGAATTCTACGACAGTTGGTGTCCAGGGTAATATATATGTGTATCCAGGTGGAACTGCAACGGACATCCTTGCGCAGTCGGGGGCGTACTTGAATTTTGCAATTGCGCCAAGTACTTATATTAAAGGAAGCTATGATGGTTCAAGTTTTGAAGTAAATGACAGTGTCCTCCATGACATGATGGAGAAGATTGAATATGATATTTACAGTGGCGGGACGGCGATTGCGACTATTGTCAATCAAGGCTGTTTCCTCGTTGTCAGAAGCGGTGGGACGGCCAGTCAGATTGTTGAGAACGGCGGATACGTGGAAGTTCAGGAAGGGGCGAATGTCACGTTTGCATCTCATGTCGTTTCCAATATCGATATTACAGGTGATGTTTATGGAGTGGCGACCGTGCATTCAGGAACCACCATGTTTTCCGCCAAGGTAGAGGCGGATGGATTGTTGACAATCCATAGTGGCGGGAGAGCTTTGGATATCATCGAAAATGGCGGACGGGTTGAAGTTGAGGATGGAGCGGAAGTGACATTCGCCTCCAATGTCATCAGCTATCTTGATTCAGCGTATTATGGCAAAATAACCCTGCATTCAGGTACAACCGTTCTTTCGGTGATTGTGAATGCAGGAGAAACACTGGAGGTCTTCAGTGGAGGAAAAGCGCTGCATGTCATTGAAAATGGCGGATATGTGGATGTCAAGGAAGGAGCGGACGTCCATTTTGATGAAAATGAAATTGACGAATTTTACTTGTGGTATGATAGTGCGACATTGCATTCCGGTACGACGGCAAACGGCGTTTCTGTTGGCTACGGAGCGACATTGCTTGTTTTAAGCAGTGGCACCGCGTATATTCCAAAGGTTTACAATGGAGGGGAATTGCATGTTTCAAGTGGTGGTGAGACTGAGTATGGCGACGTGTTTTCGGGAGGAAAACTATATGTTTCGAAGGGCGGAACAGTTGGTGGAATAGATATGGCTTCTGGAGCGGAAATTTATGTTTCACAAGGCAAGGATGTTTCGATTTATGCCGAATCAGGTGCCTTGGTCAGCGTGGATCTAGGCTCTGATACGATTTTTTATGGAACATATAATCGTTCTGATTTTTATTTTTATCGCAACAATTACAGTTCGGCGGTCGTTTGGGAGAATTGGCAGCTTGGCAATGCCATTATAAATGCGAATGCCGATTTCCGTGTGATGTCCGGTGGAGGAATGACGGACACGATTGTGCGGAAAAACGGTTATCTCAATGTGGAATCCGGTGGTTGGGTGTCCGGTCTGACATTGCAGTCAGGCGGGTATGTCGAGTTGAATGACGGCGCGGTCGTGGACAATCTTGTTTTGGCTGCGGGTGCCTCCGTCAACGGTCTTGTCAATGCTGGGGCGTCTTCCGTCGTATTGGAAGCATATCGTGATGGGAAAATTTCCGGTTTGATTCAAGACGCTGTTTTCAGCGGAACGCTTTCCATCGCACCGAATACCACATTGATAGGTCTTTCCGGCAATTTCACATTGGAAGTCAGCGACTTGAACGGCGTCTATTCCATCACGGGGAATGATTTCAGCCAGATCAGTTTGAGCGTATCCGGAGAGGGCATGCTTGACCTTTCCGGCAACTACTGGGGAACGACAGATATTGACACCATTTATGCTCGTCTTGGAGTGGATTCCAGTAATGTTTCCGTTGAGAATCCGTTGACCAGCCTTCCATCAAAAGACCAGTTCTTCCTGGAATCGACAAGCTTGGCGAAAAATTGCCTTTCGCTCCGGCAGACCAGCATGTCCTTTGTTTTCAATCATGCTATTGACGCCTCGACGGTTTCAGCCGATGCCGTGTCCTTCACAAGCAGTTCTGGAGAGCAGATTGCTATCAAGAACGCCACGGTCAAGGACAATGTTCTGACAATCGTTTTCAGCGAACTGAAAAACGAAGGGGATTATTCAATCAGGCTTGCCAATACAATCAAGGATATTGACGGCCATGCCTTGTCGTCGATACGCTATGAGAACCTGCCGTCGGGTGAAGGCGAATTGCTTTCCGTCACGGCGCGTCTTGGGGGGATATCCGTGTCGAAAGTGTCTCCGACGGGTGATGTCGGTGGAACGGTTTCAGCATTCCGTGTATATTTCACACGTGCGGTTGACACTATGACTTTGCTGGACAATGTACGTTTGATTACGCCCGATGGCACGGATGTCATTCCAACCAGTTATCGCATGCCCAGCACCTCCGCCGTGGAATTCACGGTTCCAGCCCAGACAGCCAATGGAAGTTACTCTGTGATAGTTTCTTCTGGTATCAAAGACTTGGCCGGAAACAGGCTGGACCAGAACGGCAATGGTCTTGGTGGCGAAGGTGGCGACGATTTCGAACAGTCCTTCTCGCTTACGGATATCGAACTGAAAATCAAGGATGTATCGGTCAACGACAAGATAACCGTCGGTGAAGAAGCCGCCATCACGTGGAAAGTCGCTAATGAAAGCGGCGCGGCACTTGTCGGCAGCTGGACGGACGGTGTCTATCTTTCAACGGACGCCAGGTGGGACATCGGCGATACGTTGCTGGCGACCTACACCCATGAGAATGGTCTTGCTTCCGGAGAGACGTTGTCCGCCGATGCATCGTTGAATCTGCTTGGCGTCACCGCTGGCTCCTACTACCTGCTGGTGCGTTCGGACATCTACCACGACGAAGACTCCGGCGTGGCGGCGTCCGTCGCCGCGCAGAATCTGGTGGCCACGCCCGTAACCGTGGATGTTCCGTTGCTGTCAGTCGGAACAGCCGTCAACGGAACTGTTTCCGCTTCCGGTGACTTTGCGTCCTACCGCATCCGTCAGCAGGCGGGCGAATCGTTGCAATTGACTTTGGACAGCAAGATCGACGCCGCGAACATGGAAATCTATGTCGGATATGGCCAGGCCCCCAGCCGCGAACAATATGATGCCAAGGCGCAACGTGTGACGGACGCGACCATGGCTATCGATGCAGGAATCGCCGCACGTGATGTCTATGTGCTGGTCTATGCGAAATCCATTCCAGAGTCGTTTGATTACACGCTGTTGGCGAAAAAGGCACCGATGTCCATTGAGAAGATCGTCCAGAATGGTCAGGCCGCTTCAGAAGACATAACGTTGACGGTTACGGGGCGGAACTTCCGTTCCGGAATGACCGCACGGTTGGTGGGAGCCGACGGCAAGGCCATAGTCTTGAACAACTTGAAGCTGACTGGCTCCACCAAATTGATGGCGACGGTTGATGCTGGCAAGCTGGCGGAAGGCGACTATGCCTTTGAATTGACATACGCTTCAGAAACAATCAGTTATGACAAGCCTGTCTCTATCGGCGCGTCGCTTGGCGAAGGCAAGCTGGATTATTCCTTCTATGCCCCGTCCATAGTCGGGCGCACAATGAACCACACCTTCTATCTTACGGTGTCCAACACTGGCACGGCGGCCATGGATGCGCCTTTGGTATTCTTCACGCCGACCCAGTCACATTCCTATGGACCCGAGACCATGGGTGCCAAGCTTTCATTGAATTTCAGGCAGGACGCATTGTGGGTTTCCACCACGCCCGCCGGTTATTCAGAATCCCTCTCTTTCTTCGTTACCGGCGATGTGCCAGGCACATTGCAGCCTGGTGAAAGCATTACCGTGCCCATCTACTATTCGGGCTGGCGTTCCAGTGACTGGGATTTCGGTGATTCCCATATCAACTGGAATGTCAGTGTGCTGGATGCAAATGACGTGACGCCCCTTCTGTGGAGCAATGTGTTCCATGACAGCGGCCTGTCCATCACCGCTGAAAACGACTTGGCACAGGCATTCAGCGCCGAATTCGGTGATACATGGGGCGGCTACTACGCGATGGTTGTTGGAAATCTTCAGTACCTGTATGAAATCGGATTCTCCGCCAATACGGTTGATACCAATTCCTTGCTGCGTTTCGAGGCGATGCAGCAGTCAGGCCTCCTGCAGCCGTTCCAGACTCTTGCAACGGCGGAAGACTTGTCTTTTGCAGATGGGACGATTACGTTTGAGCGTGTATATGTCATGGGAAAGGGAACATTGCCGCTCAATGGTTCTTTTGGTTCAAGCTGGGCGTTCAATTGGGATGTGCGCCTCTCAACCACATCCAACGGCGATGTGCAGATTGTGCAAGGCGCAAATATCCGCCTTTACCAACCCACCGCCAGATTCGGCTACCAGGCGATCGAACAGGACGGTTCAGTGCTCAAGAACAATTCAACGGGCTACCGTCTTACTGAAACAGACGGCAGCCAATGGCAGTTCGATGCTAATGGCCAGTTGGTGTATGTCATCATGGCTTCCGGTGAACGGATTTCCTGTTCGTATGACGCCAACGGACGGCTTGCCCGCCTGACAAACACCGCCACGGGCGGCTACGTTTCTTTTGAACGCACCGACACAGGCTTGATTACCGCATTGAAAGACAGCGCGGGAAAAACCATTTCATACGGTTACAGCGATGAAGGCGATCTAATTTCCGTTACGGATTCTGTAGAAGGACGAATCGCCTCATACGAGCATTATGCCGCTATCGAGCATGCCCTGTCCAAAGCGACGGACAAAAATGGCTTTGCCACAACATACGCCTACGATGAACTCGGACGAATCGTCTCCATAGCCAATGCAGACGGTACGCTCACGCATGTCTACGGCACGGCAGGCGAGGTGACCATGACCAGCGGAGACAAGCAGGTTACGCTTTATTATGACACCAATGGCAATATCGCAAAAATCACCGACGACAAGACGGGCAAAGTCTTTACCTATATTTACGATTCCAACGGCAAGTTTGTTTCAGGAGAGGATTCCGACGGCAAGCCATTGACCGCGATATTCATGTTCGAGGGGCATGAGATCGATGTACGCTACAACGGCGTCGATTTCAGCAATCTGGCCTTCAACGCCGTCTATAATCCGCAGGTCAACAGCAACCACTACACGGTCGATGGCATCACCTACTACAAGACCGACGGTGACGGCAACATCCTCCGCCAGAATGACACGGCGGACGAATATTCTGTTACTGGTTATGATGCCGATGGAAAATTGGTATATGCGGAAAATCGAAAAGACGGCGTCACGACGACCTATTCCTTCAATGAAGACGGTTCCGTCTCTGTTTCTGAGGATAATCAGAACGAATATTTCGTCATCGACGGCATCAAGTACTTCCGCAAGGACATGGAAGGCAATGTTTTGGGACAGTACGACACGGATGTCGATTCCTACACGCTGGGCTATGATGCCGATGGCAACAATGTCTTCTACTCCTATACCCGCAATGGCGAAACGACCAGCTATCAGTATGACGTGGCTGGAAATTTGATTTCCATGACGGATTCCGAAGGATCGACCACCTATACATACGATACCGCTGGCAACAAGGCCACGGAAACCACGCCGGACGGAACGGTCTATCGCTATGATGCCAACGGCAATCTGACGAGCCGCACGGATGCCAATGGCAAGATCACCTCTTATGCCTACGATGCAAACGGCAACATCGCCTCCATTACGCAGGATGGTTTGACGGTGCTATACGAGTACGATGCCGATGGCAATCTGATACATTACACGGATATCCACGGCAATGTCTATGCCTATGTCTATGATACGGAAGGGCGGCAGACCAGCGTCACTGTCAACGGCAAGACCACCAGCTATGCCTATGATGCAAATGGCAATGTCGCTTCCATTACGGACGCAAACGGCAACATGAGCCTCTACAGCTACAATGCCGCAGGCGCGTTGCTCAAGTTCACGGATGCCAATGGCAATGTGACAACCTATTCTTATGATGACAATTATGATTTGACTCGCATTTCCTACGCCGACGGTACATTCGAAACATACAGCTATAACGCCGATGGCGATTTGACAGGCTGGACAGGCCGCGCGGGACAGACAGCGGTTTACATCGTCGATGCGAACGGCGACTACACAGGCGTCGTCTATTCGGACGGAAAGGAAAACACCTATACCTACAACGCCGATGGCTACATGCTTTCCGCCAATGATGTCTCCTTCGCCTATGATACGGACGGCAATATGACCGCCCAGAGCTTTGCCGATGGGCGAACCATCCAATACACGTACAATGCCGATGGTTATATGGCCAGCTATGCCGATGAACTGGGCCATGCCGTCAATATGACTTATACGGTGGATGGCGGCTATGATGTGCTGACTGACGAAAACGGCGGCCTCATCGTCGATTACGACTATGATATCGACGGCTATTTGGTGAAAGCCGCTTACGGCAACGGCACGTACACGACCTATACGTATGATGATTTCGGTCAGGTGACCGCCATAGACAACTATGGTGCAGATGGTTCAGTCGCCTCCTTTGTCCACTATGCCTACGACAGCGAAGGCAAACGGACATCCATGACGACGGCGGACGGCACATGGGTCTATACCTACGACGCGAAAGACCAGCTGATTGGCGCGGTCTTCACGGACAATAGGGGAACGGTGACGCAGGAACTTGCCTACACATACGATGCGATGGGCAACCACCTGACCGTTACGGAGAACGGCGTCGCAACGACTTACACCTTCAATGAACTGAACCAGATCGTCAGCGCCAATGGCTTCAATTACCGCTACGACGCCAACGGCAACCTGCTGGAGGACGAAAAGCGGCTCTATACATGGACGACAGACAACCGCGTCGCCTCCGAAACGCTGAAAGCTACGGGCCAGACATGGGAATACGGCTACGACGCTCTCGGCAACCGTGTCAGCTCCACGACGAATGGCGTCACGACCAGTTGGACGGTTGACGCAAGCGGCAACGTGCTGGCGGAATACATTGATGGTGTATGGAATCGCACCTACTATCAAGGCAATCTCCTGACGGGATTCGTTGACAAGAATGGCAATGAGTATTTCTACAACGCCGATGCCTTGGGAACGACGATCAGCGTGACAGGCACGGATGGTTCTGTCGTCAATTTCTACGCCTACGATCCATGGGGAAATGTACTGAACAGTGTTGAAGGCGTCGCCAATGATTTCACGTTTGTCGGCGGTTATGGCCTCATGCAGAATGATTCAGGCACCTATTTTGTTCGTGCCCGCAACTATGATCCGCAAACAGGACGGTGGATTTCGCCAGATCCGATTGGGATTGAAGGTGGAGAGAATCTGTATGTGTATTGTGGAAATGATGGGGTAAATCCAATTGATATTAGTGGTGAAGCCGTTATTTTGTATGATTGTGACCACTGGTACGAGCTTTGCGGTCATATGATGATGGCAGTTAATGGGTTGTTTTTGAGTCAAGAACCTTTTGGGCAAGGGTTGTCTGGAGAAAAATTAAATAACAGTGCTTTCCGTGATATACAAATACATATAAAAAGATTTGATTCAGATGATATAGTCTTTGAAATATATAGTGAAGATAGTGATAAGTACATGGCCTATTATATTCAACAACTACAGATTCATTCTTGGTCATGGCATAATACATATTTGTTAAATTGGTGCTCGAAGGCAATTTCAACAGCATTATGGGTAGGTAATTTTTCTAAATATTCTATTTTCCCGGAAAGCTTAAAAGATGATTTATTATCAAAAAAATTTAAAGAAGAACAAGCTGAGCAGTATTTTCAAGTTCATCATATTGAAGAGAAATATTATACTAATTATGATTATCGTAGTAGAATTTGTGATTCTTATTTCAATATACAATCTGAAAAGACTTTTAATTTAAAAACATTCACAGTCAATAAAGCTCCAACTGCAGTTATATCGAACACTGAAGCTGAACAAAAAGTAAAGTCAGAAGCGGATGTAACATCTGAAAATGGAAAACACTATGGAACGGTGATACTGGATGCTGAAGGGTCAAAAGATAATGGCGGCATCCAATGGGATCCGGGTAAAATTGTTTCGTACGAATGGTATAAATATGAAAAAGGAAAATGGATATATCTTGCAACAACATCAGATACAAAATATTCTCCTAAGCAAGAGATAGGAACTAAAGTCAAGTATGGCTTAAGAGTTAAAGATAATGATAAAGATTATAATCAAAATGGCATTGAGGATGTCATTACAAGTGGTATTATATTTAAGACAAAGGAATATAGGTGGTATGATGCGAAAGATGTTACCTTGACGGCGATTCCTCCTGTAGCCAATGCAGGTGACGACCAGAGCTATGTCTTTGAGACAGAAGGGAATGGATCACATACATTCACTGTCAGCGCCCAAAAATCGGAAGCTTTTTGCGGTGCAAAATTGACTGAATATACTTGGACATTGGCAGGCCATAAGTATACGACATCTTACTCTGACATCAATATCACTGTTTATCGAACCGAACATAAGCAGTGGAATGGCTCGGGCGAAGAGATTACCACTTATACATATGATTGGAAATACAGAGGGGTAAAGATAGGATCGGGAAGCCAAGTGGGTGTAACCTTAAAAGTCAAAGACAATTACGAACAAATCAGTGAAAATACGGCATCGATAACCCTCTCCGTCAGCAGTCAGATATCCGGTTCCGTTGACCCGAACGACAAGACGGTTGCGGAAGGTGTTGGCGAAGCGGGATATGTGCAAACGGGTTCGAAACTGTCCTATACGGTTGAGTTCGAGAATGATCCGGAGTTTGCGACGGCGCCCGCCCAGTGGGTGCGCGTGTTCGACACATTGGACGGCAGCAAATACGATCTGGACAGCTTCGAACTGCAGGAGTTCTGCATCGCGAGAAACACGTTCGTCGTGGGGGACGGTCGCGATTCCTTCAACAGAACAGTGGAATTGGCGATTCTCGACTATACGATCACGGCGACTGTCAGCATCAATCTTGTGACGGACGAAGACACGGGCATCACCCAGCTGGTGGCGGAGTTCATGGCCGTCGATCCCGAAAGCGGCTTCCTGCTGCAGGATCTGGAGAACGGCCTGCTGCCCGTCAACGACGCCTTCGGCTCCGGAACAGGGCATATCCGCTATTCCATCAATGCGTTGGACGATCTGCCCAGCGGCACGGAGATCACGAACACCGCGAAGATCTACTTCGATTTCAATGATCCGATCGATACGCCGACGACGCTCAACACCATCGACGCGGATGCACCGAACGGCATCGGACTTGCAGTCACAGCCAATGACGACATAATCACCGTGGCGATGAGCGCAGCGGACATTGGGGCAGGCGTGGATGGCTACAACCTCCGCTGGTCAAATGACGGCGTGCGTTTCTCCGAATATGGCTACACCACCTATTCGCAGCTGCAGGTGGCGGGCAATATCGGAATGACATACTACTTCCAGGCGCAGGCGGTCGATGCCGTCGGACTGGTCTCTGAGTGGTCGGACATCCAGTCCGTTGCCATCGTCAACGCTCCGACCCGTCTCCACGGCACCACTACAGGTTTGTCTTGGAAAGCGATGGAAGGCATAGAATCCTACGTCGTAGAATACTCTACAGATGCCTTTGAACATTTCGTCCGCATAAATGTCAACGGGACTTCTTTGGATTCATTCAGCCTTCCGACTGCGAACTATCAGTGGCGAGTCCGTGCCGCCGAACTGGATGAATGGAAATACGGCGAAGAGATAGTTTCGCCAGAGCAGATTGCCACACCGCAGGTAGTGCAGTCCAATGAGGACGGCACGCTTGACCTCTTCTTTGGCATTGGCAACGGCCGCTGGGATACTAACTACCAGGCCCTCCATACCGAACTCGGCATGACGGCCGAATTGAATGGCCGAAACTGCATCGAGGACATCTTCGCGGGATCGGATGATGCCTCCATTCTGTTGCTGACCGATGACACGAATGGCGACGCGCTCTTCATCGACGATATCTATTCCGCGTTCCCCGAAGGACTTGACGCGCAGGCGCGCATTGCGAGGATCGACGAAATTCGAGCGGGCGCGGGCAATGACATCGTTGACTTGACCAGCCAACGCTTCGAGTATGTCGGCGGTGGCATGACCGTCTGCGGCGGATTGGGCGATGACGTCATCTGGGCGAACTCCGGCAAAAACACCCTCTTTGGTGATGCAGGCGATGACCGCATTGTAGGTGCGTCTGGCAATGATGTCATCGTCGGCGGCATCGGCAATGACACAATGCACGGAGGAGGAGGCAACGATACCTTCGTCTTCGGCGACAACTGGGGCAAGGACACCGTGGAGCAGCTCGCCACCGGCAAGGTCACGCTCTGGTTCAAGAAGGGCGATGAGTCCAAGTGGGATGAATCCACGCTGACCTACACGGACGGCACAAACTCGGTCCAGGTCGTCGGCGAGTGCACGGACATCGATCTCAGGTTTGGCTCGGACGATGATGCGGTGCGTTTTGCGGAGCTTGACGCCATGGGCGCATTCGACAAGTTCACAAGTGAGAAGATTTTCGAGGACAAGAACAAGGGGATGTTGGCATAAACGTTGGAGGCCAAAAGCTGAAAGCTTGAGGCTTTAAGGCCGGCCCTGGAGACAAATCGTAAAGGAAAACATAATGAACAAGATGCGACAATTCTTGACAATTCTGCTATTCGGATGTGCATTGTCCGTGTTTGGCGCGGTGGTGCCCGGCTCCAGCCAGAAACTCGAACTCAAACCGGGCTGGAACCTGGTGACATATTGACACGGCCAATTGTCAATGCTTCCGCAGAGTACTTTCTTTCCTTGCGACCGATGACGCTGGACATTGACACGAAATGCTATGTGCGATGCACAAGCAAGGATGACCTCAAGGTCGGTGTCGGGTATTGGATCTTCTCCCGGACGGAGCAGCCGCCCAAGGACCTCGTGCATGACCAGACCCAGACAAGTTACGAAATCGCAGTTCCTACCGGCGGCTGGAATCTTATCGGTGTTGCCGACAACTCCATCTGGATGAACCAGGCTACCGTCATTTGGCAGTGGCTGGACGGCAAGTTCCAGACAATTACCAAGGAGGAACTGACCAAGGGCGAGGCATATTGGGTGAAACAATGAAATCTCCCACCCAGTACCCGCAGTTCCACCCACAAAATGCAGTTTGCGTCCGTAGGTGACAAATTGCTGGTACTTGGGCTAACCCTATATATTTGAGGGTATTAACGGCGATGGAGAGAAAAGAGCCAGTACCCGAGAGTGTTCAAAGTTGTTGAAAAAAGTTGTTTCCAGGCAAAAAAAGAGTCCCGAAGGTTGGAACCGACGGGGCTTGCAGGGCGGATTGACGCTGCGGAGGCGGCGTTTCACGCCCATGGTTCAGAGATAATGGAGGATTTACCGGCAATAACCGGCATTAAAGCGGGAATGGCACTGGATAATCATTTGTCTGGAGCTTAATTATGCCTCAGAGAGGACAGAGAACCTTAGAAACAATCCAACAAGGGAAATCGACAAATGAACATTCTGCCAAACAGCGATCCAATGTTCTCCTACCCGCAGAACATCCAGGACTTAATCTACCTGCTTGTGGGGATTATAGAGGAAAAGCGCAGAGAGGGAACGGAGGGGGCCAATGCGGCGACCTTTGGACGAAAAATGGTTGGCCAGCCCTGGACGCCAGGGAAAAAGAACGCAGAAGCACCGATTAACAGATGAGACCTGGTGGCGATGGAGGGCATTACCTGTGACATCTTCACTATGGACCTAAAGCAATCATAAATAAAAATCAACTTTTTTGGTAGTCTATATTTGTAAAGCAGAAATTTTGGTATATAGTATGTTTGTTTTCTGATTAAATACTACTTAATTGGTAGTGTAATTGCAAACAAAAAGGCCTCGAAGACTTGATTTCAAGAAGAGCATCCAAACAAGGGAAGAACAACGATGAAAAAGGGATTGACCATAGCAGGCTCGGATTGCAGCGGCGGAGCTGGCATCCAGGCCGACCTCAAGACGTTTCAGGAGCGCGACATCTATGGGATGAGCGTTCTGACCTGCCTGGTGGCGATGACACCAGAAGATTGGACGCATATCGTCAGGCCAGTGGAATTGGAGATGATCCGCCATCAGTTCCGCACGGCTTATCCTGGCGTGAACGGCATAGACGCCGTCAAGACAGGAATGTTGCCCACTGTCGAAATCATCGAGACAGTGGGGGAATTGCTGGCGGAGGTGCGTCCCGCTCATCTTGTAATCGACCCCGTGATGGTATGCAAGGGAACGAAAGAGCCGCTTTTCCCCGAGAACACACAGGCGATGATCCGCAGCCTGCTGCCGTTGGCGGAAGTGGTCACACCAAATACCTTCGAGGCGCTTCAGCTGTCGGGACTGCCCGATTTCCAAGGCGAGGACGACCTTCTGGAGGCAGCAAGGCGCATCTGCGCCCTTGGTCCGAAATACACGGTCATCAAGGCGGCGCGCATCTTCGACGGGAGGAGCGTCGATTTGCTCTACGATGGTCGAGAACCATTCTGGATTCGAGAAGAAAAAATCACTACGGCATGGACACACGGTGCAGGCTGCTCCTTCTCCGCCTGCCTGACTGCGGAACTGGCCAAAGACGCGCCTGTGCGTGAGGCATTTTTGACGGCCCATGCCTTTGTCCACCAGGGGTTGCTTCATTCCTTCCCGTTGAACGATCATGTCGGGCCGATCTACCACAAGGCATACGCCAAATATGGAGCATGACGACTGAACGGGAATGATTTGACGATAAGCAAGACGAAGGATTGAAAAGCGAATGAAGAAAGCGCAGACATTATTCGACACGGTGGGGAATACGCCCCTGCTGCGACTGCCGTCTATTGAAGGCGAGCTGAACGCCGTGGAGCTCTATGCCAAGGCGGAGTACTTCAATCCGACGGGGTCGGTGAAGGACCGCGCGGCGAAGGCGATGATCCTGGACGGCATAGAGCGTGGCGCACTGACGCACGACAAGACCATCATCGACGCGACGAGCGGTAACACGGGAATCGCGTATGCGGCTCTGGGTGCGGCGCTTGGCTACAAGGTGACCCTGTGCCTTCCCGCCAACGCAACGGAGGAGCGCAAGAAGCTGATGCGGCTCTACGGTGCCGAGATCATTGAGACGGATCCGCTGGAGAGTTCGGACGGAGCGTACAACGAGTGCCGTCGGCTGGTCGCGGAACACCCCGAGCGGTATTTCTATCCCGACCAGTACAACAACGACGCGAACTGGAAGGCGCATTTCAACGGGACTGCGGTGGAGATATGGGAGCAGACGGGGCATCGCGTGACGCATTTCGTGGCGGGTACGGGCACGTCGGGGACCTTCATGGGGACGAGCCGTGGGCTGAAACATCTGAACCCGCAGGTGAAGTCGGTCCTGATGCAGCCTGATTCGCCCTTCCATGGCCTGGAGGGGATGAAGCACATGGCCTCGACCATCCATCCGGGGTTCTTCGATGATTCGATTGCGGACGTGAAGTTGGAGGTATCGACGGAGGAGGCGCTGGCGATGACGCGCAGGCTTGTCCGCGAGGAGGCGATTCTGGCGGGGATCAGTTCGGGCGCAAACGTCGCGGCGGCATTGAAACTGGCGAAGACGCTGCCAGCCGGCTCGGTCGTGGTGACAATTCTTTGCGACAACGGGAACCGCTATCTTTCCTCGGATTTCTGGGAGGCGCAGTGATGATTAGACTGACTAGACAACTCGATGCGGAAATCCGGGCGGCTGGAGCGAAGGCGTATCCGAACGAATGCTGCGGCATCATGTTCGGTAGCGAAGAGGACGATATCCATATCGTGAAGGCATTGCGTCCAATAGAGAATGCACGTGAAAGCGGCGAGCAGTACCACCGTTTCCTAATCACAGCAGAGGACATGATGGAGGCGGAACTGGAGGCGCGCAGACTGGGGCAGGAAATCATCGGCTTCTACCATTCGCATCCAGACCATCCGTCCAGACCGTCAGACTACGACAGGGAACACGCTCTGCCGTTCTACTCGTACATAATCCTCAGCGTGGCGGAAGGCAGGCCGGAACTGATGACCAGCTGGCTACTGCGCCCCAGCCGCGAGGCATTTGACAGCGAACCGATTGAAACCGAACCATAAACAAGGAGCACCATCATGAGCGTTACGATTCTAGTACCAACTGCGTTGAGATCCTTTGTGGACCGCAAGTCCGAGGTCGAAGTTGACGGCGGCACCGTCGGAGAGGCTCTTGCCAACCTTGCAGCCGAATACCCAGACCTGAAGCACCAGATCTACGAAGACGGCGTGAAACTGCGCGGCTTCGTGAACGTCTTCGTCGACGGGACGAACATCAAAAAACTGAACGGGCTTGAAACGCAGGTCGCTTCTGGCGCAACTGTTATGCTCGTGCCGGCGATCGCGGGAGGATGCTGAAACATGAGCGAAGCCATACCAAGCATCATACCCGATGAGCGGCTGGGGGAGCTGACGCACGACGAGCTCTCGCGCTACAGCCGCCAGTTGCTTTTGTCGGAAATTGGTATCGAGGGCCAGAAGAAGCTGAAGGCAGCGAAGGTCCTGCTCGTCGGGACTGGCGGCCTTGGTGCGCCTCTTGCGCTCTATCTGGCAGCCGCAGGGGTGGGCACGCTCGGCCTCGTGGATTTCGACTGCGTTGACGCCTCGAACCTCCACCGCCAGATCATCCACGGCACACGGGATGTGGGGCGTCCGAAAGTCGCCTCCGCGCGGGACCGAATCCGAGCCCTGAACCCTCTGGTGAACGTCGTCACCTACAACGAGCCGCTGAAAAGCGAGAACGCCTTGGACATCATCCGCGAGTACGACGTGGTGGCGGACGGGACGGACAACTATCCGACGCGTTACCTTGTCAACGACGCCTGCGTGCTTCTCGGCAAGCCGAACGTCTACGGCTCGGTATTCCAGTTCGAAGGGCAGGCAAGCGTTTTCTACGCCAAGCACGGGCCGTGCTACCGCTGCCTCTACCGCGAGCCGCCGCCGCCCGGCCTGGTCCCATCCTGCGCGGAGGGCGGCGTACTCGGCGTCCTGCCCGGCGTCATCGGGATGATTCAAGCCAACGAGGTCATCAAACTCATTGTGGGCGGCGGCGAAACGCTTGCGGGCCGTCTCCTTCTCTACGACGCGTGGAGGATGAAATTCCGCGAATTGAAGCTGGAGAGCGATCCCGACTGCCCGATCTGCGGGAAGCATCCGAGCATCACGAAGCTCATCGACTACGAGCAGTTCTGCGGAATGAGACGCCAGCAGGACGAGACGCCCGTGGAATCCATCTCCGCAACCGAGCTGAAGCGGCGCTTCGACGCGGGCGAGCCGGTCCAGGTCATCGACCTGCGTGAGCCGCACGAGCGCGCCTATTTCAAGTTTCCGAATGCAAAGGCGGTTCCGCTCGGCCAGGTCGTCCGCCGCCAGGAGGAACTTGACCCTGCCGTGGACACTGTCTTTGTCTGCAAAATCGGCCAGCGGAGCATCCTGGCCATCCGCAATCTGCGCGAGGCTGGCTACCAGGGGCGGATGATGAACCTCCAGGACGGTGTGCAGGGGTGGATCAACGAGGTTGACCCGACCGCAAGACAACTCTGATTTTTCCGTGAATTGAAATAGAAAACCATAACCAGCAAGGAAACAAGAACATGTCCGACGAAATCAAAATCAACGCATTGGGAAAAGCCGCGGCCTATCAGCTGGCGGACGTCACGAAGACTAGGCCGCAATTCGGGATGCTTACCCCGAAATGGCTCTCCAGATTTCTGGAGTTCAAGGGTCTGGACGCCGGTATCTACCGCGTCAACAGGGTGAAAGAAGGCGCGACGCCGCTGGAAGTGCTCTGCAGCTCCAAGCCGAAGAGTGACACCATCCCGCAGGGCTTTGTCGATTACGTGCAAAAGCCCCGCGAATACATTCTCAACTCCATCTCCACCATCATCAACGTCAACACCCAGGTACAGGACGTGTTTAGCTCGCCCTATGACCAGGCCAAGGAACAGCTTGCGCTGGCGGTGGAGAGCCTCCGCGAACGCCAGGAAAGCCAGCTCATCAACAATGACGACTACGGACTTCTGAAGAACGTGGTGGATTCCCAACGCATCCAGCCGCACAACAGCGTCGGTGCCCCCACGCCCGACGATCTGGACGAACTCATCTCCAAGGTCTGGAAAGAGCCGTCCTTCTTCTTGGCCCATCCCCGTGCCATCGCGGCGTTCGAGCGCGAATGCACGCGCCGCGGCGTGCCCCCTGTGACCGCGAACATCAACGGCGGGACCTTCATCCTCTGGCGTGGCATCCCCCTGATTCCGTCGGACAAGATGCTTGTGGACGGGCTGAAGAACCCGAAGTCCCAGAGCGGCAAGACGAACATCCTGCTGATCCGCACGGGCGAGACGAAGCGCGGCGTCATCGGACTGTACCAGAGCGGTCTGCAGGGCGAGCATTCGCGCGGCCTTTCCATCCGCTTCCGCGGCATAGACGACAAGGGGGTCGCATCCTACCTGCTGTCGCTCTACTGCTCGGCGGCGATTCTCGCGGACGACGCCATCGCGGTGCTTGAAGACGTGGAGGTAGGTGAATACTATGACTACAGCAGGGACTAATCTTAATCCAGCCGCAGCTGGTCTGCCTAGCGAAGGGCAGTTGCTGGTCTGGGCCGCTGAACTGGAAGGCGTTCAGCAGCCTGTGCCTGCGGTTTCCACTGGGACGGACTGGGCGCAAATCGCCTCCGATGTTCTGCGCGATGCGTCATCCGCGCCAACCGAGACATACTCGCCGACGCTGGTGTCCGCTACGAATGCGGCAGACGTTCCGACGGTGGCGAATGACAAAGTAAAGCCCCTGCCGCGCTCATCCGCTACGGTGGGCTCCGTCCCCGTGGAGAGACTCCGCACGGATTTCCCGATTCTCCAGGAGCCGCTCAGCTCTGGCAAACGGCTGGTATGGTTTGACAACGGGGCGACGACGCAGCGTCCCCAGCAGGTCATCGACCGCATCTCCTACTACTACTCGCACGAGAATTCCAATGTCCATCGCGGAGCGCACGAACTTGCCGCGCGCTCTACCGACGCATACGAGAACGCCCGTTCGACCGTGGCGAAATTCCTTGGCGCGGGCAATGCGAAGGACATCGTGTTTGTCCGTGGCACGACCGAGGGCGTCAATCTGGTCGCGCAGAGCTATGTGCGACCGCTGCTCCGCCCAGGCGACGAAATCATCCTCTCCATTCTGGAGCACCATGCGAACATCGTGCCGTGGCAGATGATTGCGGCGGCGACGGGCGCGAAGATCCGCGTCATACCCGTGGACAAGGATGGTCAGCTCATCCTTTCCGAATACTCGAGGCTCTTCAACGAGCATACGAGATTCGTCTCCGTCACGCACGTCTCCAACGTGCTCGGCACAATCACCCCCGTGGAGGAACTTGTCGCCATCGCCCATGCGCACGGCGTGCGCATCCTAATCGACGGTGCACAGTCCGTTGCGCACATCCCCGTCAACGTGACCGCTCTGGACCCTGACTTCTACGTGTTCTCGGGCCACAAGATTTTCGGGCCGAATGGAATCGGTGCGGTCTATGGCAGGACGGACGCGCTTGAGGAGGCTCAGCCCTACCAGGGAGGTGGCAACATGATAGCGGACGTCACCTTCGAGCGCACCATCTACCAGGCCGCCCCGAACAAATTCGAGGCTGGCACGGGCAGCATCGCGGACGCGGTGGGGCTGGGCGAGGCGCTGGAATACATGATGCGTCTCGGCATGGCGAATGTCGCCGCATACGAACACGAACTGACCCAATACGGCATGTCGCGCCTGGCGGCGGTGCCCGGTCTGCACCTGATTGGCACATCGAGAAACAAGTCAGGCGTGCTGTCTTTCGTGCTGGACAACCACGACATCGTGTCTGTCGGAAAGTATCTGGACGGACAGGGCATCGCGGTCCGCGCAGGACATCATTGCGCACAACCTATCCTGCGACACTACGGGCTGGAGGGCACGGTGCGCCCCGTGCTGGCGTTCTACAACACGCCCGAAGAAATCGACCTGCTGGCCGAGGCACTGACACGTCTGGTGAGATAAAAGCGGAGGAACTGCATGACCCACAAGATAGACGATTTATTGGAGGCGGTGCTGGAGAGCTATGCACGGCATCCACATATCCGAAAGATCGGGGAGACGCAGTTCCCGAAGCGCGAGCGTATTCTGGAGGCTCTGAGAAAATTGCAGTACGTCGTCTTTCCAGGCTTCTTTGACCAGAAGGAACTGCGGGGCGACAACATCCGTTTCTACACGGGGCAGTTGCTAGAGGAAATCCGCGAGACGTTGCTGGAGCAGGTCGCCAAGACGCTTCGCATGTTCAAGGAGGAATACAGGCAGGCTCCTGAGGAGGAGCTCCAGGAGCGGAGCGCGGAGATTGTGGATGCGTTCCTGAGCGCGATACCAAAGATTCGCGAATACCTCGCCACGGACATAGAGGCTGCCTACGAGGGCGACCCTGCGGCGTTCAGCCGCGACGAGGTGATTTCCTCGTATCCAGGCATCTATGCGACGATGGTGAACAGGATTGCCCACGAGCTGTATGAGCTTGGCGTTCCGCTGATTCCGCGCGTCATGACGGAACACGCCCACAGTGTCACGGGAATCGACATCCATCCAGGCGCGAAACTTGGGAAGTATTTCTTCATCGACCACGGGACGGGCATCGTAATCGGTGAGACGGCGGAGATTGGCGAGCACGCGAAAATCTACCAAGGCGTCACGCTGGGGGCGCTTTCGACACGTGGCGGCCAGCAGCTGAAGGGCAGGAAGCGGCATCCGACCGTCGAGGACGATGTGACCATCTATTCGGGTGCTTCCATCCTCGGTGGCGAGACGGTGATTGGCGGCGGCGTTGTGATTGGCGGCAACGCTTTCGTGACAAAGTCCGTCCCCGAACAGACGCGCGTCAGCGCCAAGATGCCTGAACTCCAATTCAAGCGCAACGAGAACGTCGAATTCCAGAACGGCGAATTTCTGACATACGAGATTTGATTCTAATGGTGAACTCAATGTACGAGAAAGAGACGATATGCGTTCATCCAGCACGATGTTCCGAAACGGCCTATGGTGCGATTGCGACACCGATTTACCAGTCGGCGACCTTTGTGCATGAGGGGCTGGACGAGGAGTCCGAATACAGTTATTCCCGCCTTCAGAATCCGACGCGAGCCGCCTTGGAAGCAAGAGTTGCGGAATTGGAAGGGGGCGTGGATGCCATCGCTTTCGCAAGCGGTATGGCTGCTGAGACGGCGCTGATGAATCTCTTTGAATCTCATGGACATGTCATCGCAGGTGACGACCTCTATGGCGGCACGCTGCGGCTGTTCAGGCAGGTGTCAACGCCCGCTGGAATACGGTTTGATTTTACGGACACGACAGTTTCTGAAAATGTCCGGAAGTGTCTTCAGCCAGACACAAAGGCTATCTATGTGGAAACTCCCAGCAACCCGACCATGCAAGTCACGGACATCGCCGCCGTGGCGAAGATCGCACATGCGGTCGGCGCCCTGTTGATTGTCGATAACACCTTCCTGTCGCCGCTATTCCAACGTCCGTTGGAGTTGGGGGCGGACATCGTCGTGCATAGTGGCACGAAATATCTTGGCGGACACAATGACACGCTGGCTGGCTTTCTGGTAGTGAAGAAGCAGGAAAGCGCTGAAAAACTGCGGTACTATGCCAAGACGATTGGGGCAGGGCTGGCACCGTTTGACTGCTTTTTATTGGAAAGGGGCATCAAGACGCTGGCTGTGCGCCTTGAAAAGCAAGCTGTAAACGCGGAGAAAATCGCCCATTGGCTGCGTCAACGCCGCGAGGTCAGGAAAGTCTATTACATCGGCTTCACCGACCATCCTGGCTATGCGGTAACGAAGCGTCAGTGCAGTGGATACGGCGGTATGCTTTCCCTGGAAGTAGATTCTCCCGATACAGCGCGAAAACTGCTGCGCGAGGTCAAACTCTTCCAGTATGCAGAGAGTCTTGGGGGTGTCGATAGCCTCATTACCTATCCGATGTGCCAAACACATGCCGATGTTCCTGAAACTGAACGCCTCAAACGCGGCATCAATGACCGCTTTCTCCGTATTTCCGTCGGCATCGAAAACGCTAATGACCTCATCTCTGACCTCAAGCAGGCTTTGGAAGCCTAGTGGTATTTGGTTGTGGACGAGGGCTATGGGCAACTCCCCTAGCCCCTAATCTCTACTAATCACCAGTCAAAAAGCTTCTTCGAGTTGCAGAAGTGCCTGGCGCAGAATAGAGCGTGGCACGGCAATGTTGAATCGCTGGAAGCCTGCGCCGCTTTTACCGAAGACAGGCCCGCCATCCAGCCAGAGTTTTGCTTTCTCGACGATGAAGCGCTCCAGTTCAGGAACGCTTAGACCGAGGCTTGAGAAATCCACCCATGGAAGATAGGTGCCCTCTGGCTCAATGAGCCGTACCTGCGGCATTTTCAAACGGAAGGTTTCACGCATGAGGGCAATGTTGCCGTAGAGGTATTCGATGAGCTGGTCAAGCCATTCAGAGCCGTATTGGTATGCTGCCTGGCAGGCGACTAGTCCCATGATGTTGGATTGGCTGAAGCCTTCCGCGTTCAGTTCAAGCTGAAAGGCCTTCCGCACCTGTTGGTTTGCGATGAAGATATTGGCATTATGCAAGGCGGCAAGATTGAAGGTCTTGCTTGGCGCAGTACAGACGGCGCAGGTCTCCGCGACCTCGCTGGAGAGTGTGGCAAAGACTGTGTGTCTGTGGCCTGGATACACGAAGTCCTCGTGGATTTCGTCTGCAACTACAAAAACGCCGTGTCGCAGGCAGATATCCGCTAGCTGCCCGAGTTCATCTTGTGTCCACACGCGTCCAACGGGGTTGTGGGGACTGCAGAGTATGAACAGCTTCACGTTGTTCTCAATAATCTTGCGCTCAAAGTCCTCGAAATCAATATGGTATTGATGTCCGTCGAAGCGTAGTTCGTTGATGATGGCCTTGCGTCCGTTGTCAACGATACTTGCCTTGAAGCAGTAATAGACGGGTTCCTGAATCAGGACCGCATCGCCAGGTTTTGTGAGACAGCGGATGAATGTGCATATCGCAAAGACGACGCCTGGCGTGCGTACCGATGTTGTCGGATCGACAGCCCAGTTATGCCGCGTTTCAAACCATTTCGCGAGAACATCGAAATAGGTATTGTCAGGATCGGAATAGCCGAAGATACCGTGTGCAACCTTGTCTGCAAGTGCTTCTCTGACGGCGGGAGGTGTCTGGAAATCCATGTCAGCCACCCACATGGGCAGTAGGCCCTCTGGCCTTCCACGTTCCTTTGCAAAGTCGTATTTGAGGCTGTTGGTGTGATGGCGGGGAATAACTTGGTCGAAATCGTAGTGCACTTTTTGTCTCCTTAAATTGATTGCCCAGCAGTTGCGGCATCATTGCCACGATTTTTTCGCAATTAAGTACTCGTCTTGAGTATACTGCTGATGACTCCGCCGCCCAGCACTTCGTCTCCTTCGTAGAGCACGGCGGACTGGCCGCAGGCCGCCGCACTCACGCCGTCGGTGAAAACGAGTTCACCGTCCGCAAAGTGTGCAGGAGCAGGCCGTGTGGTCGAACGTATTTTCGCAAGGACATTTCCCTTTGGCGGTGCACCTGAAATCCAATGGCAGTCAGTCAGCAGAAGACGCTTGGTCAGCAGTTTCTCCACGGTTCCCAGCACGACTTCGTTGCGGCAGGCGTTGATATCAATGACATACAGAGGGTGCGTAGATGAAACGCCAAGGCCCCTGCGCTGGCCTATCGTGTAATTCCAATGCCCCTGATGCGTACCAAGCACGCGTCCTGTTTCATCCACGATGTTCCCCTGGCGTGGCGGCGTCTGCATCAACTCGGCTTTGTCACCGCTGTAGAAGTCCTGGCTTTCAGGTTTGTCCTTGACGGCGAGGCCAAAACGGGAGGCGAGTCTGCGGACGTCCGCCTTGCGAAACTCACCCAGCGGGAAAAGGATGCCTGACAGTTGCTCCTGCGTCAGGCGGTAGAGGAAATATGACTGGTCCTTTGCCTCGTCCACGCCACGTAGGAGATGCCATCTGCTATTGCAGTGAACCACTCTGGCGTAATGCCCTGTGGCAAAGGCGTCGAAATCCAGTCCTGATTCTCTGGCAAGATGCGGCAGCAAACCGAATTTCATGGAGGAATTGCAGCGGACGCAGGGATTTGGCGTCCGCCCTGCAAGGTACTCCTCGCGGAAATAGTCAAGCACCGTCTTCTCGTAGGCGTCCGAACAGTCGAATACGTGGTATGGAATGCCCAACTGAACGCAAAGTTCGCGGGCAGAGGCGATGTCCTCTGCCTCGTGCGGCCCGAAACAGGCGTCTCCGCAGCCGCCCTGATATCTCCCCTCACGCCAGATGCTCATGGTGGTGCCGACGACTTCGTGTCCCTGCTCCTTCAGTAGAGCGGCGACGACGGAGGAGTCCACGCCGCCCGACAATCCGACGGCAATTCTCATCAGCGCACCTCCAGCATCTTGTCAATCGGCGCACGAGCACGGCGGAGAACCTCTTCATCCAGTTCCACTGCTGGTTGCATTTCGCGGAGGCTGTTCAGCACATCCTCCAGCGTGATGCGCTTCATGTTCGGACAGAGGACAGCAGGTTCCAGAGGATAAAACGTCTTTTCGGGATTCTCCTTCCGCATCCGGTGCAGAATGCCACATTCCGTGCCTATGATGAACTCTTTCTGCCTTGATTCATGGACGAAACGTAGCATTCCACCAGTGGAGAGGGCATGGTCTGCCATGGCTACCACGGCGGGATAGCATTCGGGATGAACCAGCACGGTGGCGTCAGGATGGCGCTTCTTTGCCTCGGCGATGTGTTCGGGAAGTATCTTGTTGTGTGTCGGGCAGCGGCCTGGCCAGAGGTCAATCTTCCGTCCCAGTTTGGCGGCGATGTTCGCCCCCAGGTTGGCGTCTGGAAGGAAGAGCAGAGGCTTGTCCTGCGGCAGGGAGGCGACTAGTTTTTCCGCATTGCCGCTGGTGCAGCAGATGTCCACCTCCGTTTTGGTGGCTGCCGTGGTGTTGACGTATGCGACGACCAGCGTGTCTGGGTGCTCCGCGCGGTAGGCCCGTATTCCTTCGGGGGAGGCCATGTCCGCCATCGGGCAGCCCGCCATTGGGTTCGGATGGAGGACGACGGAGGTCGGCGAGAGCAACTTGGCGGTCTCCGCCATGAAGCGCACACCGCAGAAGACGATCACGGGCGCATGGCATTCCGCCGCCTGGCGGGAGAGCTCCAGAGAGTCCCCCACGAAGTCCGCGATGTCCTGTATTTCGGGGCGTGTGTAGTTGTGCGCAAGAATCAGCGCGTTCCGCCTGATCTTCCATTCGAGTATTTCTTTGACTATTTCCATATTTCCCTGAGTTCCGTCGCCATGATGGCATGAATACTTGAGCAAATCAGTAATGTATATAATATAGCACGATAACACGAATGGACAAATCAACCATTTGCAAATATACTATTAAATAAATAGTTTTGATTTGAAAAGTAGGTTTTGTGCAGTATAATAAGATGGTGTTTTGATGTAAATTCTACTCAAGTGGTAATGTGCGAAAACCGTGGAGGCGGCATCGCGCCCCTTGAAAAGACAATAAGCCATGAACAGTCATTCCTGATGAACTCCGTTTCCCGAAATAATACGGCAGAAGAGACACTCCTTGCAAAGTCGATGGAGAGTCCAGGATGCCTCGCGCATGATGAGCTGCGCACACTCCTTGCACTTGAAAATACGGATGCGCTGTTCGAGGCGGCCTATCGATTGAAATGCAGACTTCTCGGGAAGAAAGTGGCCTTGCGCGGCATCGTGGAGATGGGGAATGTCTGCGCCAAGGACTGCTACTATTGCGGCATTCGGCGTGGCAACCCCAATGTCCGGCGATACCAGTTGTCGGAGGATGATGTGGTGCGCATGGCCAGATGGTGCTATGACATGGAATATGGCTCCGTTGTCCTCCAGTCGGGGGAAATCGAATCGGATGCCCATACTGAGTTCATCGAGCGCATCATCAGGCGAATACATGATTTTGGAGGCGATTCTTTCGGCATCACCCTTTCCCTGGGCGAACAGTCCGAGGCGGTTTACCAACGCTGGCTAGAAGCGGGGGCGCACCGATATCTGCTTCGCATCGAGACCTCCAATCCTGCGTTGTATGCCAAACTCCATCCCGCCGACCATTCGCACAGCAGGAGAATGGAGTGCCTCCGGGTTCTTAAGCGTCTTGGCTATCAGACGGGAAGTGGCGTTATGATCGGGCTTCCTGGACAGACGCTGGACGACCTGGCAGATGACATCGTCTTCTTCCGCAACATGGATCTTGACATGATCGGGATGGGACCGTACCTGCCGCATCGAGACACGCCTTTGGGCAGGGATATTGAACTGACTCCTGAGTATGCGGCAAAACAGCTGAAGCTTGGTCTGAAGATGATTGCGGCGACGCGTCTGTATCTCCATGATGTGAACATCGCGGCCACAACGGCGCTCCAGGCACTTGATGAAAGGGGGCGCGAGCAGGGGCTTCTTGCGGGCGCGAATGTCATGATGCCAAATGCGACGGACACCGAGTACCGCCGAAACTACCAGCTCTACGAGAACAAGCCGTGCCTTGACGAGAACTCGCGGAAATGCCGCAATTGTCTGAACTGGCGGGTCATCGCCATTGGCGAGAGAATCGCCTGGGGTGTCCGCGGCGATTCCCCGCATTTCATGAAAGGAAAAACAGAAGGAGACAGATGAATATCTCGCATGCAATTGAAGTCGCCTACAAGGTGCTTGATGGAGGAATGCTCTCATTCGACGAGGCTATGGCTCTCACCGAAGTGGAGGGGAACGACATTCTCGATCTGGTTTCATTGGCGAACAAGGTTCGTGACAAGTTCGCGCCTGCCATTGTGCCGTGTTCCATTCTCAACGCAAAGTCAGGCGTCTGTTCGCAGAACTGCAAGTTCTGTGCGCAGTCAGGGCATCATCATACGGGGATTGACAGCTATCCATTACTGGATGAAGTGAAAGTTGTTGAGGCTGCTCGAACCGTGTATTCACAGGGGGTGCGTTCTTTCGGCATCGTGACAAGCGGTTATGGGTATCTTGATACGCATTCACCTGAGTTCCAGAAGATTCTGTCCGCTATGGACAGTTTGAAGAAGAAGTTTCCCGATCTGAATATCTGCCTCTCACTCGGCATACTGAGCGAAGAGACGGCAAAGGCTCTTGCCGAGCACGGTGCGTATCGCTACAATATGAACCTTCAGACCAATCCCGAAAGATATGCGGAACTCATCAGTGACATGCATGGTATAAAGGAGAAAGTGCAGACCATCAAACATCTGCAAAAGTATGGTGTCTCCATCTGCTGTGGCGGTATATTGGGTCTTGGGGAAAACTGGATTGACCGTGTGAAGATGGCGTTTGCCTGCCGAGAACTGGACGTGGACGGCATTCCGCTGAATGTGCTGATCCCCATACCTGGCACGCCATTGGAAGGCAGGCCTCCCATGGAGCCTGCCGAGGTAGCCAAGGCATTTGCCATCTTCCGTCTGGTTAATCCCACGAAGACAATCAAGTTCGCCGCTGGCCGTGAAACCGCCATGAAGGATTTCCAAGGACTGCTGATGCTGGCGGGAATGAACTCCCTCATCACAGGAGGCTACCTGACCACCAGAGGACGCTCCATTGAGGATGACAGGCGGTTCCTGTGCAATTTGCAAGGCTTTACCTGTGGTGGGAAAGGGGGGCATAACACAAAACAAGGAGATAACTGATATGATACGCGAAGAAGCCTGGAATCTTCTGACGGAATACAACAAAGAGCCGTTCCACCTGCATCATGCCGAAGTGGTCGAGGGACTGATGCGATATTTTGCAGTTCTGGAAGGCTTTGCCGACGAGGCGGACTTCTGGGGTGTGGTTGGACTGCTCCATGATTTGGACTTCGAGCAGTATCCACAGGAGCACTGCGCGAAGGAGCAACAGCTCATGCAGGAACGGGGGATTGAGCCCCGCATCATCCACGCCGTTGCCAGCCACGGCTATGCAATCGTGAACGACATCTTTCCAGAACACCGCATGGAGAAAATCCTCTATGCGGTCGATGAACTTTCGGGGCTAGTCGGCGCGACTGCGCTGATGCTGCCGTCGAAAAGCGTGGCAGACCTCCAAATCAAAACCCTGCGCAAAAAATACCGCCAGCCCTCCTTCGCGGCGGGATGCTCGCGAGAGGTCATTGCCAGAGGGGCCGAACTCCTCGGCTGGACGCTGGACGAACTGCTCGAAAAGACGCTGGATGCAATGAAAGCTCTTGGCCCGCTCGCAAATGCAAAGTAAGGCAGCACAATGGACGATTCGAAATTCTAAAACGTAGGCATTCTTTCCGATGAACTCAAGCAGAAATATGCGCGGCTTCAAGGCATCCTGCGTGATTATGGTTCGGTGGCTGTTGCGTTTTCGGGTGGCGTTGATTCCACGCTTCTGCTTGCAGTGGCCCATCAAGTGCTTGGCGACAATGCCATTGCCGTGACGGCGGTTGACGCATCCGTCCCTGAACGCGAACTTCGCGAGGCAAGGGATTTCTGTTCCTCCCGCAATATCAGGCATTTCATTTGCAAGGTCAACCCCTTTCAGGAGGAAGGCTACCGCCATAACAGCCCCGAGCGCTGCTATTACTGCAAGAAAGGCATTTTCACGGCGCTCAAGGAAGTGGCTTCTGCCAATTGCATGAAATATCTTGCAGAAGGCTCCAATCAAGATGACCTTGGCGACTACCGTCCTGGAATGAGGGCCGCAATGGAGATGTCTGTGAAAAGCCCCTTGCGCGAGGCGGTGCTTTCCAAGGCCGGCATTCGCTCAATTTCCCGTACACTTGGACTTCCGACCTGGAACAAGCCAGCCTACGCCTGTCTGGCTTCGAGATTTGCCTATGGCGAGGAAATTACTCCTGAGGGGCTTCGAAGAATCGAGAATGCCGAGCAGTTTCTGATAGAGCTTGGATTCGCCGAGGAGCGTGTGAGAGTACATGGCAATCTTGCCAGAATTGAAGTCCCGCAGGAAGACATCCCCAAACTGGCTTCCCCCGATATTCGGGAAGCCGTTTTGACCGCGTTCAAGCGACTTGGCTTTCAGTTCGTCGCTTTGGATATGCAAGGGTACCGACGCGGAAGCATGAACGCAACTCTGCCGAAATAAGACGTGGAATCAGGTTTTTCTTTGGCTATCATTTGAAACATGACAGGTTGGTAAGCGGTTATGACGAAAAGGCCTGGAATCGGTTCAATGACAATTATCTCATTGATGGAATGACTAACAATGGAGTCGTGTCATCCGCCTTGCACGCAATGCACGATTTCCACACTGTCGCCATCCTTCATTACGGTCTCACCATGCTTGCTCTTGGGGACGACTGTATCATTGAGGGCCACTGCGATGCCGGTTTTGGGATAGCCCTTTTCAGTCAGGTATTCGGCGATTGTCCGCCCTGCGGCGGAGACCTGCTCTCCATTGATGGTAACCATTGGTTCTCCTGTTTTATCCTGCAAATTGAACATATATTAATATAATCACGGACAAATAATACACAACCATCGTAATAGTGATTTTAACAAATACCATGCTAAATGATGGCTGTTTTTTTCGGCAAATCGTGCAAGAAAACCTCCTATTATCAGAGACCATTTTGAAAAACAACCAATATAGTTATATATTATGGAACAATCCTTTTGATGACGTGTCTAAAGCCAATGATTGGAGTGATGCTCCTCCAGTTCTCAGTCAATCCTCAACAACTAAATCCAAGGAAGAACCATGAAGAAACTAATGTTTGTGTTTGCCATTGCCGTGCTTATGGCAGGAATTACTCTTTTCGCCGCAGGATGCGTATCCACGGGAAGCTGCTGCAAATCCTGCAAGAGTTGTTGTGAAACGAAAACAGCCTGTTGTTGTAAGCCAGCCTGCTGCAAGGACGGAGCCGCCTGCTGCAAGGACGGTGCGGATTGCTGTGTCAAGGCCGCCTGCTGCAAAGAAGGAGCAGATTGCTGTGTCAAGGCTGCCTGCTGCAAGGACGGAGCCGCCTGCTGCAAAGAAGGAGCAGATTGCTGTGTCAAGGCTGCCTGCTGCAAGGACGGAGCCGCCTGCTGCAAGTAATGTTACTTCAAGCCTGGCAAGATCGCCCTAGATATAGGGACAATAATCTTTTTTGGGATAATCCTCCCCTGCCTGATAGGCACTGGCAAGACTTTGCCCCAAGGGTAGGATTCTCTTTTAATTCCAGCCAGTCGGCGACGGGCGTCCAGCCGCCGCCGTCGGAGCAGAACCACTCGCCGTCCATGAAGAGATAGCAGTAGTTCGCCCAGAAGCGGTCGAACGCCTCGCGGGCAAGAACCCGGCGGTCGCTCCAGTGCGTCGGCGTGTGGAGTTCCTCGCCCCTGTCGCGGCAGTGCGCCTCGCATTCCGCGAGGGAACAGCCGAGGGCGGAGAAATGCCCCGGTTTAGGCTCCCGCGCCAGGCTGCGCAAGGTGGCCAAACACGAGGCAGGACACCTTCTGCTGAACTGGTTTCTCGGCAACCGTCCTTGTGGCGCAATACTGTTGCCCAATGGCGAGGCGTGCACGTTGGCGGAGCGTACAGACGATGGCCTTTTCGCCCTTGGGTTGGTGAAAGTCGCCGGTTTTGTCGCCGCTGGAGAAAAGCGACACCTGCGTTCAATACGTGCTAATTGGAACAAACCACATAAATTTGCCGTAGAGAACGACTGCTTCTGGGTTACGACAGTGGCGCAGCATGCCCTGGATGATTTAGCTCCCAACCTCGGATGGCTGTTCATTGAGGCATTGATTCGCACGGTTGAAGAAGTCTGCCAGACTTATGGAAAAGAGTTGGAAGAGCTTGCCACCATTCTTGAGCATGTCGGCTATATCAAGTATGCAGAGTCCGAAATGCTTTTCAAGGCTATGGACAAAAAGTATATGGTCAAGTGCCCTGACTGGATTCTGGACAGATGCTTGAACTATGTGCAGATTGTGTACAAAGTTCACCAAGAACAGTTCAATGATTGAACTCGCCTTTACAACACGGATTCCCCTGGCGGTGATGATTGCGATGGGGATAAAGCAGTGGGAGAACCGCACGGCGATGCCAGTGCCGGCGTCGGGACGCTGCGCGATGACCTGCTCGAAGTCCTCGGACGCACGGGAGTACGCCAACTTCCTTGTCTGGGCAGAACGCGTGTTCAAACCTGAGGCCTTTGCCGCGGTTCCCGCATGGGAGCGAGTTGAAGGCTGGAAAGGGAAACTGGTCGCCATCTGCGACTATGAGGCATCGTACACCGCGCCAAATCCACCCGTTTGGGACGAGGGCTACCCCATATGGTGGCATCTGACCAACGTCCGTCTGCTGGAGGAGCCGATTCCCTGCCACGGCAACGTGGGGATGTGGCAGCTGCCGGAGGATTTGCAAATACATGTCAACAACCTTTATTTTCAAGGAGATGAAAGCAGATGAGAATACTTGTGCTGAACGGAAGCCCACATCCAGGCGGATGCACCAGCCG
>Ga0310786_10002259_pt1 | contig 29755 bp, 56 predicted proteins | sample AusTroGonzalo_MG_FD_203881 | JGI IMG/M metagenome (GOLD analysis project Ga0310786, IMG submission 203881) | Bovine rumen microbial communities from tropical cattle in Woodstock, Queensland, Australia - Gonzalo_03 (v2) (version 2) | ecosystem: Host-associated > Mammals > Digestive system >...
CAAAGGAACATCCAGAAATGTACGGACACGATGAGCGGCGGTACAAAATCATTGACGGGGCATTGATAATGACAGGCGAGTGAAAAAAATTTATCCCCCCGAAAAAATTTTTAAAAAAATGCGCTTTGAGGACGAGCGGCGGACTTTAAATTTTCAAAATGCGAGAGAGTTAGTCGAAGATAGGCGAAGAAATGGCGAAGAAAGAACCAAATAATTGGATTTATGCGTATTATCAAAAAGTTTCGGACGGTTCCATCGTTGCGGGGCAATATATAAGGCTTATTTTGGCATATCTGGTCAAGGGAATCGAGAAAAAGTGGTTTTTTTATGACCAGAGCAAGGCAAATCAAGCGATTGAGTGGATTGAGACACATACTTTCCACACCGAGGGAGACAAAGCCACACAACCATTCGTTTTGGAGTTATGGGAGAAGGCATTTGTCTCGGCAATGTTCGGGATCGTGGACGAGACGGGACACAGACAGTTCCGTGAAGTGCTGTTGATAGTCGCAAGGAAAAACGGCAAGTCATTGTTGGCGGCGGCAATAGCAAGATATGTATGGATACAAGATGGCGGGTTTGGAACCAAGATATTTAATATCGCACCAAAACTCGACCAAGCAAACATAATATACAACAACATATGGATGATGACTCTCCTTGATCCCGAATACCAACAGATGAAGGAGATGCTGTCGGAGAGGGATGCCCACAATAAAAAGGTGCTTGATGATTCGATGTTGCCAAAGCACAGGATGACGGACTTATACATCACGGGAACCAATTCGACAGTACAAAAGATTGCATTCTCGGCAAAACGGTCGGATGGTTTCAATCCTTCCGTTTGCATATGTGATGAGGTTGCATCATGGGAGGGTGATTCGGGACTCAAGCAATACGAAGTCATGAAGAGTGGTATGGGAGCCAGAACAGAAGCGATTCTGATGTCATGTACCACAGCGGGATACGTTAATGATTCCATTTATGACGAGTTGTTGAAGAGGTCAACACGGTTCCTCAAGGGAGACAGCAAGGAAAAGAGGCTTTTGCCGTTTCTATACATGATTGATGACATTGAGAAGTGGAATGACATCAACGAGTTGCAAAAGAGCAATCCAAACTTGGGTGTGTCGGTATCCGTGGATTATATGTTGGAGGAGATTGCGATTGCTGAACAGAGCATGAGCAAAAAGGCGGAGTTCATCACGAAGTATTGCAATCTCAAGCAAAACTCCTCATTGGCATGGTTGGACACGGCAACAATCAACAAATGTTTCGGCGATCCGCTTGACCTTGAGGAATTTCGGTCAACCTATTGCGTGGCGGGACTTGACTTGTCCCAGACAACGGACTTGACCGCCGCCGTGGTAGTTATCGAGAAGGGCGGAGAGTTATATGTCTTTTGCAAGTTCTGGTTGCCATCGGAGAAGATCGCAGAAGCAACGGCAAGGGACGGACTCCCATATGAACTATACATCCAAAAGGGTTGGTTGGAGTTATCGGGAGACAATTTCATTGATTACCATGATTGTTATGCATGGTTGACATCATTGGTCGAAGAATATGAGATATTACCGCTCCAGACGGGATATGACAGATATTCGGCACAATACTTGATACAAGATTTGAATGCATACGGGTTCCGCACGGATGATGTGTACCAAGGAGACAATCTTTGGGGAGTGCTTCAAGAGATGGAAGGTCTGATGAAGGACGGACACATCCATTGCGGAGAGAATGATTTGTTAAAGGTGCATCTGTTGAATGCGGCGATTAAGTATTCAAACGAGCGTGGACGTGGGAGATTGGTCAAGTTAAGAAATAATATGCACATAGATGGTGTTGCGGCTCTTGCCGATGCCATGACGGTTCGCCAGAAGTGGTATGCGGAGTTGGGTTCGCAATTAGCCAATTAAGAGGAATTTGAGATGTCTTTATTTGATTTATTTTTTAAGAACAGACCAAAGGAAAAAGGGAAGTATGAGGGGACATTCAAACTGTTGAATGGTTATGATCCCCATTTCACCACATTCAACGGCTCAATATATGAAAGTCAGTTGATAAGGGCGGCAATCAATGCCAGAGCAATCCACATCGCAAAACTCAAAGTGGAGATGATGGGTTCGGCTCGTCCCGCGTTGATGTCGAAGTTGAAAAAGGCTCCAAACGAGTTCCAGACATGGTATCAATTGATGTACCGTTTATCGACCATCCTTGATATCAATAATACCGCATTTATTTGTCCCGTGTATGACCAATACGGGGAGCCGAGCGGGATCGTCACTCCTGTTCCGCAGAGATGCGAGTTGGTGTCATATAACAATGTGCCATATCTTCGCTATACATTCAGCAATGGAGAGCGGGCGGCAATAGAACTTGAGTATTGTGGCATCATGACCAAGTTTCAGTACAAGAATGACCTGTTTGGTGAAAGCAATTCGGCACTCATGCCCACAGCGGAATTGATAGACATTCAGAACCAAGGAATCAAGGAAGGTGTCAAGAGTGCCGCCACATATAGGTTCTGGGCGCAAGTCAACAATTTCACGAAAGCGGATGACTTGGCAAAAGAGCGCAAGAGGTTCACGGAGGAAAACTTCTCCAAGGATTCGGAGGGTGGCGGATTGCTCCTGTTCCCGAATACTTACACCAACATCAACCAAGTGAAAGCGGCTCCGTGGATTATTGCGGCAGATGAAGAGAGAATCATCAAACAGAATGTGTTTGAATACTTCAATGTTAACGAGGAAATGCTGACATCAACGGCATACGGTGACAAATGGACGGCTATATATGAGGGAGTGTGTGAACCGTTTGCAATACAGTTCAGCGAAGTCATGACAAAGATGCTGTTCACATTAAGGGAACAGGCACAGGGCAATTTCATCATGGCAACGGCGAACCGATTACAGTACATGAGCAACAAGGAAAAACTTGAGGTATCCGCACAGCTTGCCGACAGGGGCATTTTGAACCGTGACGAGGTTCGTGAAATCTGGAATCTTCCTCCGTTACCAAATGGAGAGGGACAGGAATATATCATCCGTGGCGAATACTACAACGCAACGGAGAAAATCATCGAAGATGATGAGGAGGGCAACGATAATGAAGAATAAAGAGATACGGGCATTTAACTTTGAAGTTAGAGCCGCACAGAATGAAGAACACGGACATTTCCTTGAAGGTATGCCGATCGTGTTCGACCAGAGAACGGATTTGGGATATTGTGACGAGATAATCGCCAAGGGTGCGCTTGATAATGCGGACTTGAAGGATGTGCGGTTCCTCATCAACCACAATACCGACATGATCCCGCTTGCAAGGTCTCGCAACAATAACGAGAACAGCACGATGCAAATGAAGGTTGAAGAAGATGGCATGACCATCAGAGTTGACCTTGACATCGAGAACAACACAGAGGCAAAGAATCTGTATTCGGCTGTTGAACGTGGTGACTTAGACGGAATGTCATTCATGTTCACGGTCGATGGAGATAAATGGGAAGATTTGGAGTCCGAGCATCCGACAAGAACCATCACGGAACTTGGCAAGATTTTTGAGGTCTCCGCCGTCACTTTTCCCGCATATGAGCAGACATCTATTTCCGCAAGAGGTTTATCCGATGCATTGGATGGTGCAAAGGATTCATTGGAGAATGCAAGAGCCGAGAAGCGTGAAGCGGATGAAAAGATTGCTCGGCAGAAACAGAAAATCCGAATTTTAATGGAGGTTTAAGCATGGACTTAAAGGAAATGACTATTGAACAGTTAGAGGAGCGCAAAGCACAGATCGCAAACGAGATCGAGGCTCCCGATGTTGACCTCAATGCTCTTGAGGAAGAGGCAAGGTCAATCAATGAGCGCATATCAGAGATGCGCAAGGCAGAAGCAGAAAAGGCAGAAATCCGCAAGGTTGTTGCGGAAGGCTCTGGCACAGTTATCGAGAAGATGGAGGAAAGAAAAGAAATGGCAAAGACAAACGAAGAGATCAGAGCATCCAAGGAATATATGGATGCATTTGCTCGCTATCTTATAAGCGAGAATGACGCAGAAGTTAGGTCATTACTGACCGAGAATGCATCGGGTTCGGTTCCCGTGCCTTCGATCGTGGACGAGATCATCCACACAGCGTGGGAGAATGAGGAGATTCTTTCACTTGTTAAAAAGACCAACATCAAGGGCAATCTCAAGGTTGCGTTTGAACTTTCGGCAGATGGTGCATATGTACACACCGAGGGAACATCAGCACCGACAGAGGAAAGCCTGTCACTCGGTATCGTTTCAATGGTTCCCGCAAACATCAAGAAGTGGATTCGCATTTCCGATGAAGCGATCGCAATGGGCGGCGAAGCACTTGTACGTTATATCTATGATGAGTTGGCATACCAGATCACCAAGAAGTTGGCGGATGCTATTGTTGGAGATATCAAGTCTCTTTCGACATCAGCAGGTTCAACGGCTCCTTCCGCTCCCGCTGTAACGATTGCTCCCGCACTCACCACCATCGCAAGTGCGTTTGCAAATCTTTCGGACGAGGCAAGGAATCCCGTCATCATCATGAACAAACTGACATATGCAAACTTTGTAGCGGCACAGGCGGCGGGCAATTTCGCATTTGATCCCTTCATGGGACTTCCCGTGAAGTTCAACAACAGCCTTCCCGCATATGACAGCGCATCAGCAAATGCGGTATATGCAATAGTTGGTGACCTCAAGGGCGCACAGGTTAACTATCCCGAAGGTGAAGGCATAGTCATCAAGTATGATGACCTTTCAGAAGCAGAGTCAGACCTTGTCAAGATCGTCGGCAGACAGTATGTGGCTCATGCCGTTGTTGCTGACAAGGCATTTGTCAACATCAAGAAGCCGAGTGGAGCTTCATCATAATGAAGGTTCGTCTCATTCGGGACGCAAGAATAAATCACAAAGCGGGGGAGATAGTTGATGTCTCTCCCGCCGAGATGAATTTCTTGTGTTCGGTGGGTTCGGCAGTTCTGGTCGAAACCGCAACAAAAAAGGTGGTGGAAACGGCAGAAAGAGCCACAAAGGAACCAAAGGTCGCAACCACCACAAAGAGGAGTAAAAAATGAAGTTATTGCTTGCAATCCCGACAACAGATTATATGCACCATAGATTTACCGAGTGTCTGACAAAGCTGATACGGAAGTTGGATGCGGATGGTATTGACTATGATGTGATGTTCCAGAGCGGGACATTGGTCTATCATGCACGGGACGCAATAGCTTTCAAGGCAATAGACGGTGGCTATACCCACTCATTGTGGTTGGATTCTGACATGATATTCACAGAGCATGTTCTTGATGATTTGCGTGATGCAAACAAAGGGTTCGTGTCTGGGATCGCTCATGGACGAAGAGAACCGCATCATTCGTGTTTGTTCACGGAAATATATCCGAGTGTTCACCGATTCACAGAATATCCCAATGATACATTCAAGGTGGCGGGATGCGGTTTCGGATGTGTTCTGATATCGTCCGACATCTTGGCGGCGGTAAGGAAAGCAAACGGGACATGTTTCTTCCCGACACGGGAACTTGGAGAGGATTTGGCATTCTGTAAACGGGCAACAGATTTGGGATATGAGATTTGGGCAGAACCAACGGTCAGACTCGGTCATATCGGGCATATCAACATATATCCCGAATACCGTGATATGTATGTAAAAACCGTACAAGGTTTGGAGGGCAAGTTAAATGGCAACGATTGACAATGTAAAAACCTCTCTTAATCCGCCAATCACCACAACGGATTTTGACAGTTATCTCACCGATTTAATCTCGGCGGCAAAACTTGACTTAGGGATTGCGGGTGTGACATTACCGTCAACACTCGATACACTTTGCGAACGTGCCATCATAACCTATTGTGCATATCATTGGGAACAGGAACATGGCTCGATCGACAGGGCGGCAAGGTTCAAGACCGCATATGATGAACAGAAGTCACAGTTGGGTATGGCAACAGGATATACGAATTGGGGTGTGACCTCATGATCGCAGAAATCACGTTAATCGGAAAAATTGGAACTGATAAGGATGCGCTTGGTCAGTTAATCAAAACAGATGACAAAACAACGGTTTATGCCGATGTTGAGTCAATTACACAGACCGAGTTCATGCAAGCGGGGGCGATGGGATTTAAACCAGAGTTGAGGTTCCGTGTATGGCGGAGTGAATATTCTGGCGAAAACTTGGTTGATTACAACGAGAAAAGATATTCCATCTATCGCACATATGAAGCATCAGACGGACGCATCGAGTTGTATGCGGAAAGAAGGGTTGGAAGTGGCAACGATACAAGCGGCACAGTTGACGGAAACAATAATGCAATCACTTGATGACTTCAAGAATGCCACACTTGAGAGTGTGCATCATGCCGCCAATGATGCGGCAAAAGAAGCATTGTCTCAATTACACTCCGCCAATCCATCGGGATCGGGCAAGTACGGATCATGGGATGAGTACAACAAGGATTGGGCAATCTTGGACGAAACCAAGAAAAAAACCTCCGTCAGCGTTACCGTTTACAATCGCAAACATTACCGATTGACACATCTGTTGGAAAAAGGTCACGCACTAAGGGACGGCGGGAGATCAAGAGCATTTGAACACATTGCTCCCGCAGAAGAACAGGCTGAAAAAGTATTTCTGGAAAAGGTAAGAAAAGGAATATGACATTAGAAGGTCTTTATACGGTATTAAATAGCATCGAAGCGTTTTCAGACAAGGTAACATATCGGGCATTTCCTGTTGGTGATGCTCCAGAGTTGCCTTTTATATGCTATCTGGCAACGGACACCACCAATCTTGCGGCAGATTGCAAGGTTTATCAAGTGGTGCAAGAGGTGGACATTGAGTTATACACCGAGACCAAGGATTTGACATCGGAAAAGGCACTTGAGAGTGCCTTGAACAATGCCTCAATCCCGTGGGACAAGTCAGAGGAATACATTGAGGATCAGAGATGTTACATGATTACCTATTCCATCACGTTAATTATTGAAGAAGAAACGGAGGCAGAAACAAATGGCTAATAAGATTAAATATGGTTTAAGTCATGTTTATTATGCGTTAGCAACAATTGATTCCCAGACGGGTGCGGCAACATATGGCAATCCCAAGGCTCTTGCGGGTGCGGTATCGTTAAGCATGGAGCCGAGTGGTGAGTCAAACAAGTTCTATGCGGACAACATCGCATATGCAACATTTGCGGCTAATGCGGGTTATGAAGGAACACTCACTCTTGCGGTCATTCCCGATGACTTCCGCAAGGATGTTCTTGGTGAGGTTGTTCAGAGCAACATACAGTATGAGAAGGCACAGGCATCAACAACACCGTTTGCGCTTCTCTTTCAGTTTGAGGGCGATGACACGGCAACGAGACATGTGTTCTACAATTGCACAGCGGCTCGTCCCAACGTAGGATCACAGACCACAGAGGAGTCAATTGAGGTTCAGACCGAGGAGATGAATCTTGTGTGTGGTTCTATATACAATGGGGTTCTGGATGCAAACATCGTCAAGGGCAAGTGTTCAGACAGCACAAAGGATGAATACACAAATTGGTACTCCGCTGTTCAGCAGGCAACAGGTGCGGTGACAACCTAAGAGGCGAAGGAAAGCGAGGATATAAATATGATTACAAAAATTAAGGTCGGCGGCGATGAGTTGAGTCTCATCGCCAATGCCGCCACACCATTCCGATTCAAGCAGATATTTGGCACAGACCTGTTGACGGTATTCCATACAACAACAAAATCGGAAGAAAACAGCATGATTCTTTCCGAGGTTGTGTCACAGCTTGCATATGTAATGAGCAAACAGGCGGAAAAGGCAGACATGAACCATTTGTCGATTGATGACTTCTATGCATGGTTGGAGAACTATGAACCGATGGATTTCATAATGATGGGAGAGGATATCATCAACGCATACATGGCAAGCACGATCCCGACATCAACGGCTAAAAAAAACTAAAAGAGACCACACGGAAAGAGAACACAGCGATGTTGATGCTCCGTGCGCTTGAGATAGGGTTGAAGTTGTCGGAGTTGGAGGAAATCACGGTCGGCGAGTTGTTGGACATGCTGATTGAACATGGCAATGACCAATATGAATATCCGATAAAAGCAACACAAGAGGATTTTGCGAGGTTTTAAAATGGCAACAAAGGTCAAAGGTATCACAATTGAATTAAATGCGGACGCATCTGGCATAGAAAAAGCGTTAAAAGCCACAAATAAATCCTTGTCCGAAACACAAAAGCAATTGACCTCTGTCAATAAGTCACTCAAACTCGATCCCAAAAACCTTGAGTTGATTGAACAGAAACAGAGGTTATTGGCAAAGGCAACGGATGAGACCGCAACAAAACTCAAGGCATTGAAAGATGCACAAGCAAAAATTGCCGAAAATAATGACGGCACGGCAAAGATGCAAGCACAGTATGATGCCTTGACAAGAGAGATATCTGACACAGAGCAGAAGTTGAAGGGACTCAACCAAGAACAGAAAGAGTTCAATCAACAGGCTCAACAGGCACAGACGCAATCTTCCGCAATGGGACAGGCACTTTCCAAGGTGGGTGATACCGCTCAACAGGTAGGCGAGAAGATGCGTGGCATCTCTCTGGCGGCGGCGGGTGCTTTGACCGCAATTGGCGGAATGGTTGTCAATGCGGGAAAACAGGCGGATGAATGGTTGGAATTATCCCAACAGATTGGACTCTCGACCGATGCAATCCAGAAGTTTGAATATGCATCCGACAGAGTTGATGTCGATATGTCCACTCTTGTTGGTGCAATCACCAAGATGAAGGGCAAACTCGATGAATCCAATGCGATATGGGACAGGCTTGATGTCAAGATTAGGGATTCAAAGGGCGAATACCGTGACATTGAGTCAATCTTTTATGATGTGGTTCGTGCCATCGGTCAGATTGAGAATGAGACCGAGCGTGACACGGTCGCAATGGAGATGTTCGGCAAGAAGGCAAATGAACTTGCGGGAATCCTTGATGACGGTGGTGCAAAACTTCGTGCATTAGGTCGTGAAGCGGAGAGCATGGGACTCATAGTGTCAGAGGAAGATTTACAGCGTCTCGGATACATGCATGACATGTTTGATGCCATGAAAGCGCAAATCAAGGCGGCATTAGTACAAGCGGCGATACCCGCAATGGAAGCACTCATGCCGTTAATAACCAAGATATCCAATGCAATCAAGGTGGTTGCGCAGATTTTGGCGAACTTGAATCCGAACGTGGTGCGATTGGTCATGATTATTCTGGCATTGGTGGCGGCGATCACTCCCGTTGCATTTATCATAAGTAATATTTGCAATGCAATCCAAGGATTGTTGTTCCTGTTGCCGATGGTAATCGCAGGCATTCAAGCGATATCGACCACACTCGCATCATTGTTGGCAAATCCCGTGGTTTTGACGATTGCGGCAATAGTGGCGGCTGTTGCGGCACTCGGTTTTGCTATATATGAAGTTGTGAAGCATTGGGATGATATCGAACAGGCATCTAAAACCGCATTGAGTGGCATGAAAAGTGCCGTCAACAAGTGCGCCGATGCATTGAAAAAGTTTATGCAAGCGGCGAAGAATGTGGCAAGCAATGTCAAATCCGCATTTGAGATCATTAGAGGTTCATTTGATATTGTCCAAAAGGCACTTCAACAGATGATTCAGAGGATGATTGCTCAATTCAATTCATTCGTTGCAAGATGCCGTCAATTCGGTATTGATGTTGTGACCGCTCTGGTGCGTGGTATTGAATCGGTGGTTGACCGTGTCATCAACGCATTCCGCCAGATGGCGCAGAAAATCAAACAGGTATGGGACACACTCGCAATGGATGCCAAACGGTCGGGATCACAGGCGGCAAGCAATTATGTTGATGGATACAACAGCAATCCGAGGAGACCGATGAACAACCTTTTCAGCGTTTCACCAAGGAATCCGAGGACACCATTTTCAACACCGAATGGTGCATCGAATTTTGACCAAGGTCAATTGATGGGTGCAATCAATTCACTCAACAACAACCTCATGAAGATGAGCGCACAGCCAACAAATGTGAACGTGACCTTGAGTGGCTCCGCAAAGAATATATTTGATACCGTCACGGTTCAAAATTCACAATTGGTGAAGGCAACGGGTTATCATGCGTTAGCATAGGAGATTGATATGGTATTTAAGATTGGAGACAATGACTATTCAGCCAAAGTGTTGATGGACACATACGAAGTCAACAAGATACCGATTTACACATCATGGGAAGATGCGAACGGAACCACACACCGTGATGTGTACCGTCACAAGATACAAGGTCAGTTTGACATGGAGATTGCGAAGCTGACCGAGTATCAAGCATTCATTTCGGATGTTGAGAACAACATGACGAGGGACAATTATTTGCCCGTGACATTGGCGGTCAACAATACCAATGAGGTTGTGGCGGCGAACATCTTCTTGGAGTATTCGCCTGTCCAGACGAGGCTCAACAATTACACCAAGAGTTATTTATCATTCACGGTTACGATCGAGGAGAGATAGAACATGTATCCTGTCCCAAATTTTGTTAAAGATTTATTGCATCAAGACACATGCAAAAAGAATATCCGCATTCATTTTCCAGATGGTGAGCGGTCAGACATTTGCAACAATCTGATTGTCAAAGATTCGGTCAGCTTCACGGAGTCAATATGCTCACAGGACACGCTCAAGTTTGGATTGTGTGAGGCTCCCAAGTTTGAATGTGAGACGGTCGGTGTCGGCAATATCAAGGGTGCGAGGATTGAAGTATATTGCGAATTATATACTACCATCAGCGGACAATGGAAAAATGATTTGCAAGCGAGGGTGACATCAATCCCGTACGGGATATTCTATGTGTCCGAATGCAAGAGACAAGCGGACATGAACCACAGGAAGATTGTTGCATATGGCATCACATCACAGTTGAACAGCGGGTTGGGGTGTGTTGAAAAAGCAAAATTTCATGATTATTACTCGACATCATCCGCAAAATATACAGTTAATACTTTTAAATGGATTATGGGAAATTTAAACATGAAGGTTTATGATCCCGCTGTTTTTGATAGAGAATTATTGGCTCCTGTTTCACATTCTGTCCGTGACGACTCCATGAGTTGGGGAACAACAGGAAATTATAAATATTACACACTTTTATTTGATACAGATGCTCTTTTGTTTGGCAACGGATATACGGCGGTATCAGAATTGGACAATCTTTTTCAAGTTCTTGCCTTTGATAATGGAGTTGATGCCGCATTTGAACGGGCATGCACATTTTTGAAAATGTTTGATTGTCCAGATGAATATTTACCCAAAAATTATGATTTCAAATTCCAAATAAATTGGGGCATAACGAATGGTGGATCAATAGGATTTTATCAAAGAGATATACCAGATGGGGAATTACCAATCATCTTTTTCGGAAAAATTCAGAATTGCACCAATTGCCAAATGATTGTGCCAAAAAGTGTTACGGTACAAATTAAAAACTATACTACAAGCGAAGTGATTGACAGTATCACCATCAATAATTTCGTGCAATATCCTTTATTCACGAAGTTGACAGAATCAAGCGGGGCATTTGATGGATTTAATACAACCATCAAGGTATACGAAGATGACGGCGAATATCGGCTCAAATCACCGACAGATTTTAACAATGTCAATTATTTGAGTGCAATGCTCGAATTGACGGGGAATTTTGGAAGATTTGACCGTGATGAATTATTCACCATGATAAATCTGAAACAGCAATTCGGATTGTTGCCAGATACCGACCTTTATCCGAGCGGTTCACTTTATCCTCAAGGTGTCACGGGCGGAAAGTTGCTCCCAGAAGATTATCAATCCTGTTGGTATGATGACGAATACACCAAACCATTCGGCAAAGTGGTGTGCCAATACAAAAATACAAGTGATAAAGAGTGCATTTTCAATCTTTATCTTGATGGATTTAACAGTAACACACCAATAGATACATACCAAGTATATGACATCTCAAACAACGAGATAATAAAAGGCGGCACATTTACAAAAGCTACGATCCGTGCCATATGCCAACAAATCGCCGCCAACATCAGCGGGGTGAGATGGATGCCCGTGGACTTTGTTGGTCGAGGTCTCCTATATGTTGAAGCGGGTGACACATTTGAAATTCTGACAAAAAGCAATGACAGCATCACAACCATCGTGCTTAATCGGACATTGACAGGCGAACAGACATTGACAGACTCATATAAATCAGTTTAAGGGAGGGAAAAAAATGGCTTTAGCGTATACGGCTCCTACATGGGAGGACGGATCGGGAACAGGTATCTCCGCTTCACAGCTTCAAGCGTTGTGCAATTGCATCGAAGGACTTGTCCAAGGATCAGACAAAGCGGTATCTGACATCGCAATGAATGCGAACATCATCACGCTCACATTCGCAGACGGAACAGAAGAGACGGTCACAGCAAGCAACATCAAGAGCATCACAAGCATCGCCAAGACGGGGACGGTTGGTCTGGTTGATACATACACGATAACATATAACGATGGAACCACATCGACATTCACGGTCACCAATGGTGCGGCGGGACAGGCTCCCACAATCACGATGACCGCAACAGCAGATGCGACATCTTCCGCAACACCGACAGTTACCGTGACCAAAACGGGAACCGATGCGGCTCCGAATTTCGCTCTTGCATTTAGCGGATTAAAAGGTGCAAAGGGTGACACGGGTGCGACAGGTGCGGCGGGTGCTGACGGTCAAGATGGTGCTGATGGTGCTGACGGTGTATCTCCCGAGGTCACGATCGGAACGATCACGGGCGGTCATAGTGTCACGATCACGGACGCAGACCATCCAAGCGGTCAGACATTTAATGTGATGGATGGAGCAGATGGACAGGATGGCACAGACGGCACAGATGGTACGGATGGTTATTCGCCTGTTGTTACCATTACACCGATAACAGGCGGCAACAGGGTAAATATCACAGACAGTACACATCCGAGCGGGCAGAATTTCGATGTCATGAACGGCACGGGTTCGGGCGATATGTTGGCGAGTGTTTACGATAGCACATCGGCGGTTGCAACGGCGGGTGGTATCGTGGCATATGTGAGTGATGCGATTGATGATGCCATAACATCAGCATTGACGGCGAGTTATTGAGTGGGGGTGAGTAAATGTCAGCGTTAACAGATTTATTTAGTGCAATGGCTAACAAGATAAGGAGCAAGACAGGCACAGCTACCACATACACGCCGCCTCAGATGGTATCGGACGGCATAGATGATGTATTTGATGCGGGTGTTGCAAGTGCTACAACACCGATTACACCGAGCAACAGTTCGCCTGTTGCAATGGCGGCGAATACAGGTTACAAACCGACAACGGGCGGTTATGCGGTTGAAACTGTCCAAACCATAACACCAACTTATGGAGTAGAGGACACCGTACAGAGTGGTGCAATAATACGCTTTGGTGGTTCGGGTGTTATAACTAAAGAAATTCCAACACCATCAGAATTGACACCGAGCAACAGTTCTCCTGCTACCATAACGAATGGCGGGTTGTATTCGGCAACAGGTAATGGTTATGCTATCGCATCATACTCAAGCAAAACACCATCCGATACATCACCCGCATCGGTGACAAGCGGTTCGATAATCAAACCGAGTTCCAATGGCTATCTGTATAAAACACAGCAGACACATGTGTTACCCGAATTTACCGCCACGGCGAACAAAAAAGATGATAAGTGTTATGCGAAAATTGGCATTGATTGTACCAAGTATAAAACACTCCAATTTACACTAAGCATGAACAATGCCTCATTCTCAAATTCAAATGAGTATTTGCGTATTTATAGCAATGGTAGTAGTGTTTATAGTTTGAGTACCTCGATGTCAACACAGATAGTTACACTCCAAAGTAGTTGGGGTTCGGATGCTTCAATCAATATTTTTGGTCATGGTACGGCGGCATATGGTTCAATTACATTATCCAATATTCAATTAACACCAAGATAGGAGCAGACCAATGAGCGAACAGTTTGTGACAGTAGAAGTTCACACGGAATTTGTCAAGAGAATAGAGGCAGAGGACAACCGCCAAAACAAACGCATCGAGATCATTGAGGCAAAACAGGCACAAATCAGCGAGTTGGTCGCATCGGTCAAGGTTTTGGCTGTCAACGTGGAAAACATCGCAAAGGAAATCAACAAGCAATCACAACGCCTTGACGATATCGAGGGCATACCCAAAAAGCGTTGGGAAACCATTGTCGCTTGCATTATCACAGGCATTTTGGGTGCGGTTCTGACGGCAATTATATCGGGTGTTGTTAAGTAAAGGAGGGATTACATGAAAGACGGGAAGTTGAATGACGGATTGTATTTCTGGCTCAAGTGGTTGACCATCATCGTGTTGCCCGCTCTGGCAACCTTCATCGTGGTCATCTCAAAAATTTGGGGATGGGCAGACATGGGGACTATGATCGCACAGACCATCACGGCAATTGCGACATTCCTTGGAACCATTTTGTGTATCTCAAACTATAACTATTATAATAAGAAGGAAACCAAATCATGAACGGCATCGACATCAGCGGGAACCAAAAGGGAATTGACATCTCTGGTGTGCCTTGTGATTTCGTTATCGTTAAAGCTACACAGGGTATGACCTTTGTCAATCCAGAGTTTACAAAACAGATATCACAGGCACAGGCACTCGGCAAATATCTCGGTGTCTATCACTACGCAAACGGCACGGACATCGGCACACAGGTGGAACACTTCCTTGACACCGTGCGACCGTACATCGGACAGGCAATCCTTGTGGTCGATTGGGAAGGATACCAGAACACCAAGTTCAATGACTACAAGTTTTGCGAGAAGATGCTCACCATGATCCGTGACAAGACAGGCATCACACCGTTTTTGTATATGTCAAAATCCGTTGCCCGTCAATACAAATGGGAAGTTGGGAGACAGTTCCCATTCTGGTGCGCACAGTATGCAAACAAAAACATCAAGTATGCATATGACACCAATCCTTGGACGGATGCAAAAGGGTGGGGAGCGTGGACAGGTTGCAAGATATACCAATACTCTTCACGGGGCAGATTGGGAACATACAAGAAAGACCTTGACATCAATCTCGCATACATGGACGGCTCCGAGTGGTTGGAATGGGCAAAGGGTGCGACAAACAACACCATTGATTTGACGATTAAACCAACACTCCGCAAGGGCGATCGCAACGAATATGTTCGGGCATGGCAAGTGCTATTGAACAAACAGGGATACAATTGCGGCAACACTGATGGCATATTCGGACAGCGGACACAGGATTCGCTCATCCGATACCAACAGGATCACGGCATCGAAGCGGGATATGTTGGCGAACAAACTTGGAATACTGTCTAATTTACTCATATTTGTTTTTCTCTCACTCTACACGGGGCGGGCATCTGAAACACGGTGTCCGCTTCGTTTTTGCGTCTTGAAAACTTTTTAAACTTTTTTCAATATAGGTGTTGACATATATATAATATAGGTGTATACTTATATTATCCCGAAAGGGTAACAATTGGATTAAGAAAGGAGAAAAACATGGAAGAAAAGTATTACACCGTAACTTTGGAGGTATGCGCTCCAGACAAAGAAACCGTAGAGAGGATGATTGACAGGATGCCGAGAGCGGAAGAGATTTACGATTGCAAGATAATCGATCCCGACGAAGCAAGGCTCGAGTGTCGCATCCGCTACGAAGAGGATTGGAAGGGACAGGGAGAGTATTACATCTTTGAAAACAAGTGGACGAACGAGGAAGAGTGGGGACTTGATACAGCGTTTGCTTTAAAGGATGACCGTATCAGTTATGAGGCACTCACTAAGGTTCGGGAATTGATGAAAATGGGAATCCATTTCTATTTTGGATAACACCACAAGCCGAGCGGGAGCGGCGGTCTCCCGCACAGATCGGGAAGGATGAAGTGTTTGAGATTATCGACAAGTACAAGGGGGTAAGTGAATGACACTTGTTAATTGGCAATATTGTAATGACCCTAATGACATAAACGAAGCGATTAAAACCAAAGATGAGGATTGGGAGGGTCTTACAAGTGCGAATGATATTATAAGCATTACATACGATACCAACCATGGTTGCTACGTTATTTTTTGGAGAATGGAGAGGAGCGAGGAATGACAAAAAGAGAACCATACAATAAACCAATTCCAAGATTTGTCAAAGTTGATGTGATTGACAAGATAAGAGCCGAGATAGATGAAATACCATTGAGCGAACCAATCATGTCAACAGATGGATTTGATTGCTATGGTGCAAAGAGTATAAGCATAGGGCATTTTAGAAAAAAGGTGCTTGAGATTATCGACAAGTATTCGGGGGGTGAACAGGAATGACAGAAGCACAGAAGAGAGCGCAAAAGAAGTATGACGAGGCGAACAAGGGCAAGTGGCGCATAATCCATTTAAAACTCAATAAGGAGGCGGATGCGGACATCATCCAGAAATTGGAAGAGGTCGAGAACATCCAAGGATACATCAAAAGCCTAATAAAAGCCGATTTATGAGGGGTTCCACATATCGAACATCACAAATGGAACTATCTCCCCACACAGGTGGTTGATACAATCACAGGTGAAGGGGAGATTTTTTTATGAACATCAAGAAGTTGTTTGAAAATGTATTGTCAAATGAAGATATAAAGGGCATTCCCTTGGTGTTTGTCTATCTGGTGTTTAATGCCGTCATAGATGCCATCAATTCGGGGGAATGCTTCTATATAAATGATTAAGGAGGTACACAATGTATTCATATTATCCACCAATGCAATCACCGATGCAATCTCCATTGATTGCACAGGCTCCGCAGATCGTGCCACAGCAACAGAACATTCAGTATGTGAATGACCGACAGAGTGCGGAGTCATACCAGATGAGTCCAAATTCATCCGTGATTCTAATGGATGCCAATTTGTCTCGCTTCTATATGAAACAGACCGATGCATCTGGACAGGCAACCATCAAGGCATATGACTTCAAGGAAGTGGCGAAGGAAAAGCCGATCGAGTACGTTACGAAGGCAGAATTTGAAGCGTACAAGGCGAAGATGAAGGGAGGTCGCAATGAATCCGTTAATGATGCTGACAGGAAATAACAACAACATCATGATGCAAGCGTTGGGAGCCATGATGCGTGGAGAAAGTCCACAGGCATTCCTCAAAAACCTTGCCAACACAAATCCACAGTTGCAAGGACTCGACCTTGACAATCTGGAGAATACCGCAAAGAGTTTGTGCGACAAAAACGGCATCGACATGAATCAGCTTGCGGACAAGATCAAGGAATTTGCAAATTCAAATAAATAAAATTATGAAAGGAGACACATCATGAATGATTCAAACTTTGGGACATGGATTTTCGCCTTCCTCATCGTTGCGGTAATATTCGGATGGGGTGGCATCGGTGGTGGTAACAATGCCGCTGTTGCGGGATATGCGACCACACAGGACATTACAAGCGCACTCAATGCCCAGACATCGGCATTCAATCAGCAGAGTCTTTTACTCTCATCGGCAAACAATAACTATGAGACCGCAAGGCTCATTGACAACCAGAGCATGGCAATGATGAATCAGAACAACACCAATCTTCTGACGGCGGTCAATGGTTTCAATGCCGTGACGCAGAACATCGCCAATGGTTTCAATTCTGTCAATCAGAACATCGCAAACCTTGGTTACAAGATGGACGAGTGTTGTTGCTCCATCAAGACTCTCATGCTTGAGAACCGTTTACAGGACACGCAGATCGCACTTGCAAATGCACAGAATGTGGCGGTCAATGCTGAACAGAGTCAGTATTTGCTCTCACAGTTAGGTTCCTTTGTGCCTAAGACAGCAGCGGCGGCTCTTGCATCCGCAAAGTGAGGGTTGAGTTATGACCAAGATAAAAAAGTATGTTGACGAGATCGCCGAGGAACTTGACGATGCCAAGAAGTACATGGAAAAGGCTCTTGAATACAAAGCGAACAATGATCCCAACAGATATGCGAGATACAAGGAAATGTCCACACAGGAACTAAATCATGCAATGGCTCTTCATGAAATGGCAACACAGGACATTGAACAGTTAAAGAGCGTATATCCAGAGATACCATCCAAAATGATGGAGAAGTGGGACAAATCACATGTTGACTTTGTAGAAAAAGCCGCATGGATTCGGCAGATGCAAGCCATGTGAGGCGATATTCCAAGGAGAGGCACACTTTCGGGTGTGTCTCTCTGTTTTATTTGTGAAACCTCATATCTGGAACTATATCGAACCAGATCGGGCATATTACAATATAAGCACAAAGGAGGTATTGCATATGAAAAACGAATATATACTCAAAACCGACATATTGAAGATGCTCGACCTCAAAAAGAATAAATGGAGTGAATTGAAGGGCAAGGGACACGATGTCACACATGAAAATTTTATTGATGACGTTTTGTTGGTTCTGGATTGGATGATTAAAGACATCGAAAATTATGAGTGAAATGTATCAGCCATGAAACAAATCTCATGACAAATATATGACAAATTGTTTACAAATGAGGGTTGTATTGCACAATTTTCGTTTGTCATGAATTTGTCACGGAGAAAAAAGAAATCCCAAAAACATCGTGTTTTCGGGGATTTTTTGAACTAGCGAGAGAGAGACTTGAACTCTCAAACGAATGGTCTATAAATGGCTTAAATACGGCATTTCTAAAATTTCATGACAAATTTCATGACAAAATTTTTGCAATATATGACTCCGCCGATGATTTTCTCTGTTCCTTCATTGATTCACGATAAACCTGCTTGAATACATAGTCCGATTTCCATCCTCCGAGAGCCATCGCATCCGATTCGGGCATCATGGTCGATGCATATGATGCAAAATAATGACGGAGATCATGGAACCGAAAACGGGGGATATTAAGTGCATCTTGATATTTGTGCAAGTGTTCGTTGATTTTTGGCGGAGTATACTTGAAAAAGTATCCGTTTGACTTGATTTCTTCAACTAATGCATCTGGAAGGTATATGGTGCGATTGCCCGCATCAGTTTTGGGGTTTTCCTTCTTTATCCATTTTTTGTTGTAAACCATGTTCGCATGGATGCGGAGTTCGTTTCCATTCAGATCGGAGAGGTCGAGGGCGCAAATCTCCGAACGGCGAAGAGACAGGATGCCCAATTGGATTGCGATATGGTCATCGGTTCCCTTTGTCGCTTCAAGCAATGCCTTTATATCTTCACCAGATGGTAAATAACGCTCTTTAATTATCTTTTGGGGCAATGTAGTCCGTAATACCAATTGAGGGCGATATGAGGCACATACGGACGAAATAAAGCCATGCATAGACCTCACGGTCTTTGGAGCATGGTCAACAGAATACCGATTTATTTCCTTTTGCACATCCGCTTGCGTGATATCATGGAGAGTTTTATGTTTGAAACCGCTTGAAATGGCTTTGATTAGGCGGTTATAGGTCAATATTGAGGACGGTGACAACACGTTGGTTCGATTTTTGACATATTCATTTGCATAATGTTCAAAAGTGTTCGATGCGTCCGCATATCCTTCTTCGGATAATACCGTTGTCATCTTCTCCATGACTTCCTTTTGGCTCGGTTTGTACGGGAAAACGAGCGTATACATGGTTCCTTTGTACATCTTGCGCACTCGGTATGATCCCGATGGTAGTTTCTCAATCTTCATCACAGTTCCTCAATGGGCATTCCATAAGTTGCTTAACCAATTTGTTGTTCGTTGCCATCAATTCGGTGGTTGTTGCCAATAAAGCGTCAATCCTCTGGTCTTTAAGTTCGATTTGATGGGACATGAAGGCAAGGCTGTCATTGAAATGTCTTGTCTCTTTTTCCAATTTCTCCGAATATTTCAGTTTTTCACGGTTCCGAACGGTCTCCAATTCCTCTTTCAAGTGCCTGTTCTGTTCCGCATACTCTTCAATGAGGTCTTTTTTTAGTTTGAGGATTGACTTGTATGCTTGCGTGTCAATGTCATCATCCTGTTCGATGGTCTCAATGTCCAACAATGCGTTGGCGATCGGACGCAAGGTCTCCTCATATCTGAATGATTTGTCCTCTGATCCGTCAGCAAATACCCGTGAAAGTGTGGATTTTGACAAATATTGGTCATTTTCACGCATTAAATCAAGGATTTTATCGAACGAAAGGTTCTTTTCCTTGCGCACTTCCTTGAGCGTGAGGATGACTTCTCTTGTGTTTATCATGCTTTCCATAGTTTCCTCCTGTTCTATTTGTGAGATGTCATATCTGGAACTATTATCCGCATTATCCAGATGTTACAATCACGGCATCAAAGGAGATTATTTCTCAATGCCCGTAAATTCATAAAAGTTCATGTCAAACAAATCAAGAAGAAGGGCAATGGTGTCAATGTCTGGTGAAGATAAACCTTGTTCCCATGATGAGATGGTGTTTTTCTTGAGGTTTACCTTCTCAGCAAGTTCGGATTGTGTCAAGTTTAATGCCTTACGCTTGGCAATGATATTGAGACGCATCGTCTCTCTGATGGCTGTTTCCTTATTCTTCATGGCATACTCTCCTTTGAATAGATACTAACATTTAATACATATTATTACAACATTATTATCGGCAATTTAGAAATTATTTTCACAAAATACTAAAATTTAGTATTGACAGTATTAAAAATTAATACTAAGATGATTGCAGGAGCGATGTACTAAATATTAATACTTTTAAGGAAGGAGGCACAATATATGGTAGGTCAGCGCATCAAGGCATATCTCAATGAAAACGGAATCAAACAGAGTTTTCTTTCTGAAAAGACAAACATTCCGAGTCCTGTCTTGTCCGCAAAATTGTCGGGAACCAGAAAAATCGAAGTCATGGAATATTACCGCATCTGTCGGGCATTGAATGTGGACATGCTGACATTCATTGAATAGGAGAGCAACATGGCGAGAGTGTTTTTGTCTAAGACACAGAGGTTGTGCGATCGCTTGCGGTCATGGATATGCGGCGAGTTGAAATCCAAGGGCATCCACCAGACGGAGATTGCCGAACATCTTGGAATATCTCAACAGGCGGTATCCGCCAAGCTGATCGGGAAGGCAACCATCACATATGAGGACTTTCTCAAGATGGTTGAGTTGTTGAATCCCGATGAGGATGACCTGTTGTGGCTTCTGGGCAAGTGAGGAGGAGAGTATGAGTGAAAATGTAAAATTGGCAATCTGGATAGGGTTGGTTCTTTGGAATCTGTACATCATCTTGAAGGATGCTATGAAAGACAACAACGGTTAATAAGGAGGAGAATATGAAGTCAATCTATGTAGTGAAAAAGGGCGCAGAACGTGTGACGGTGGCGGATAAGGAGTCAAGCATCAATCTTGTGATGGCTCTCATGGTTCTGGATTGTACGGAACCAATCAACAAGGCGGTCATCAATGGCAACAAACAGGCACTCGATGTGTATGAGGTTTCTTTCCTCGATAAGCACATCAATGTGATTGGTCTGGACGATTCCGAACGTGTCATCCATTGGATGCTGTCATACGGATGCAAGAAGGTTGCAATTGAGAAGTTAACGAGCGGAGAGGAAACAGATGAACAAGAAGAATGAAACATCTTGCGCAAAGATCATGGAGGAAGTCATCTCCGAGATTTGTGACAATTATTGCAAGTATCCCATGATTTGGGACGAGAAAAAAGAGGGCAAACAGCTTTGTGAATCGGAAGTATGCAAGAATTGCCCGTTGTGTCGGTTAATTTAGGCGAAGGAGGACACATGACAAACAAGGAATACAGAGAACATGAGGGAGTGAGTCGGTCAGAGTTGAACATCCTGTTGACGAACACTCCGATGCATTTCAAGTACGCACAGGAACACCATGAGGATGATACACTCGCACTCCTTGAGGGCAGAGCAATCCACAAGATGGTGTTGGAGCCAGATACATTTTATACGGAATTTGCCGTTGCTCCCAAGTGCGATCGCAGAACCAAGGAAGGCAAAGAGACATTTGAGGCATTTCTGAATGAATCCAATGGCAAGGATGTGTTGACCGAGGAAAGCATGACCAAGGTTGTCGGCATGGTCAACGCACTCAAACAGAATGAAGAGGCGGTCAAGTTCCTCACGGGGGAACATGAGAAATCTTTCTTCTGGACGGATGCCGAGACAGGTGAGATGTGCAAGGTGCGTCCCGATTGCCTGTCGGAAGTGGACGGCATCAAATACATCGTGGATTACAAGACCACAGAATCATGCGCAGATGGTGCGTTTGAGAGGTCTGTCCGCAAATATGGGTACAAGTTCCAATCTGGCATGTACACCGAGGGAGTGTTCCAGAACACGTTTGACGAGTACAAGTTTGTGTTCGTGGCACAGGAAAAGAAACCACCATATGCATCGAGGGTTTATATATGCACGGATGGATTTGTCCATGAAGGATATCAGCAATTCAGAAAAGCAATCGGAATATACCATGATTGCAAGTTATCGGGCAATTGGTATGGATATGACGAGGAAATCTTGATTGAGGAGGATGAAATCATATGAGTCTGGAGAGTTGGGAGAAAATCATTGATCCCAATTTCATCAATGCGGAATTGATTGGTGAAGTGGGAGCGGAAAAGGTTGTCACGATCACGGATATAGACATGGCGGAATGCTATGACGAAGGCTCCAAACAGACCGTGAAAAAACAGACGGTATTTTTTGACGAGTGCAAACCGATGGTGTTGAACAAGACCAACGCAAAGACACTCAAGAGGTTATTCTCACCGAACAGCGATGATCCGAAAAACGCATTTGGACACAAGGTCATCCTCAAGGTGGAAGAGGTCAAGGCATTCGGCAAAAAGACCACAGGCATCCGCATCAAGGAGTATTCGGAGGAAAAATGCCCGATATGTGGCAAGGCAATCCTTCCGTATGCGGGAAAGAGCGTGGCGGAGATCAAGGAGATATCAAAGAGGAATCTGGGCGAGATCATGTGCGGGTTGTGCATGAAGGAAAAAGCCAAAGCATGAATATCGGCTCCAAGTGCGCATAGGGGCAGGATATAGGTTGAGACACCAGAAGAAACTATAAACCGTTAGTACGATGAATAAAATCTGTATCACTATCACACTTTAGTAATGCCATCCAAATTGCCTCCTCACATCCAAGGTCATCAACCAAGTGGGGAGGCGGAAGGGAGGGACATGGCAAATCCAAAGGTCATCATTCAAGGAGCATACTACAAAAACCGCACATTGCCAAGCCTCAATGACTATTTAAACGCAATTGGGAGAAATCCCAAGGCGGGAGGACGGTTCAAGGTTGAGTTCATGAAGGTGTGCATCTGGTCGATTCGGAAGAACTTGCGAGGATACAAGGTCGAGCATCCGCCAATCATCTTGCATTATCGGTTTTTTGAATCCAAGAAGGGCAAGAAGAGGGATGTCTCAAATATATTCAGCTTGTGTGCCAAGTTCTTTGAGGATGCGCTTCAAGTATGCGGAGTGATACCGAATGACAATCCCGAATGGATTGAGAATTTCACAACAGAGTTCGCATGGATTGAGGGCGAACCATACATTGAGATTGAGATTGAAGAAAGGGGCGAAGAACATGGAATATAGGCGAGCGGGAGAAGTTCCAACATTGGAGACGAGATCGGATGCGGAGGCATCTGTTGACAAGCAAATAAGATACAAGGAAATCACAGAATGTTTGAAGGAGTTCGGTGACATGACCGCCAAGGAATGTGCGGTGGTAATGATGCGCAAGGGTTACATCCCGACATCAGAGCGCAATTTCACGGCTCCCAGATTGACCGAGATGTCAAAGAAGGGCATTGTGGAGCCGATCGGGAAGAAGAAGTGTGAGTTCTCTGGCAAGACCGTGGCGGTCTATTCGTTAAGGAGGGCATGATGGCAGAACGTAGAATGTTCGCAAAATCCATCGTGATGTCAGATGTGTTCCTCGACATGCCTCTCTCGGCACGGTGTTTGTATTTCACACTCGGCATGATGGCGGATGATGATGGATTCGTTGGAAATCCCAAGTCCATCACCAGACAATGCGGGGCATCACAGGAAGATTTGGACATCTTGAAGGAGAAGAGATATATCTTGGGGTTTGAATCTGGTGTCATCGTCATCAAGCATTGGTGCATGAACAATTACATCCAGAAGGACAGATACAAGCGCACCACATACATCGAAGAGATGGAGACATTGGGCATTGATAACAAGGGATCATACACCGAAAAAAACGGTGGAAAAGATGTCATGTATACAAAATGTATACAAAATGTATACACAGGTAAGGATAGTATAGGTAAGGATAGTATAAATAATACGCGCGCGCGCACGAGAAAATCAAAAACCATGAATGGCAACACTCGGAATTATACATCCGAGGAGTTTGAGGAGATGGAGCGTGATGCATTAAGGAGGGGTTAGATGTTGGATTTGAGGTTATATGCTAATGACTTAATCGGGAGACAGTTCAAGACCAAGATTAACGCATCGGGGTTCACAGGCGAGGTTCATGTCTGGAACAAGGTGCGGGAGTTCCAGATTGAGAAGGTTTACGCACATCATTGTGTATGCATCCATAAGTGCGAGGACAATGACAACACATATCGTGAATCATTCTCAGCGGCAGACCTTGAGGCTCTTGGTGTCATCAGCGAGATATGGAGGGCAAAGAAGTGTTGATTCTCAAACTGACGGCATTGGTCATGGGCATGTGGTGCATCGGTTATCTGATGGGACGGTATGAAAGGAGATAGGCATTGGATGCAATACTTAGGCGGGTTGATGCCGCCATCGAGAAGATAGAGCATGAGGCAGAGTATCAGAACAAGAACATCAATCATGATGTCGCACTTGGTATGTATTACGCAATAGACATATTCAAACAGGAGGTAGATATGAAAACAACAAGGTTGGAAGTATTAAAGAGAGAACGTGAACAGATAAAGGGAATGCATTGTCTGGCATTCAGACTCATCGACAGTTGCCTTGAGTGGTATGACAACGAGATTGAGGCAATTGAGAAGTACGGATCACCGAATGAGGAATTTGAGGTAAAGGGCGATGAATGATTTAATCAGCAGACAGGCGGTCATAGATTGCTTTAAGAAGTGGCAACCATATATGGCTACAAGATTACATGAGTTTGAAAATGAATTATCAGAGTTGCCGACCATAGCTATATCGCATGATGGGGATTTAATCTCAAGGAAAGATGCCATTGAGTTTTTCAAGTACGATGTGTACATTGTCAACGAGTTAAAGAACATGGCGACCGTGGCTATACCGTCAGCAGAGCCATGTGATGATGCGATAAGCCGTGAAGCGGTGGAAGATAAACTGAATAAAATGTGCAACGCATTAGAGGAAATATTCGCAAATATACGGTTGCAGAACGCTGATGAGAGTGTGTGCGGTTTATGTGAGTATGATTGCCCTGCTCCGTTTGAATGTAAAGGATTTGAAACGAATGAGTGTTTTAAGTTAGCGGACGAGATACGGCACAAATGGCAGAGTACAAAAGATATACCACCCGTCAATCCGCAACCAAAGACGGGGAATTGGATAAGGGTAACAGATAACGCAGGACATCTTGTATGGGAATGTGATAAATGCGGATGGCAACAGAGATATAATACTAACTTTTGCCCCGATTGCGGTGCTGATATGAGAGGTGATACAGATGCAGATAGTGATTGACATTGACGATATGGCACATGATTGGCTTGTAAATGGATTTCCCGATGAAGATGATATGGAAATGGCAATAAGGGCAATCAAGAACGGCACACCATTACCCGACAATCACGGGCGTTTGATTGATGCGGATGCGTTACGATTAAGCGATTTAGCACCCGAACCATGGTATAGACCTATGTGGGGATATTCAGAAAGCGAAATAGATTATGCACCAACAATCCTTGAAGCGACAAGGGGTGAGTGAATGAATGACCGACCAAACACTAAAAGATATAGACAGGGCATTTAAAGCCTTAGAAGAACGGGATGAATTGCTTGACAAGATAAGAGCCGAGATAGAATCCATAGATATTGTAAAAGTTAAACTTGATGATTATATGAATATCATTAAGTCACCACAAAGGATAAAAGATGAAGTGCTTGATATTATCAACAAGTATTCGGGGGTGAATGAATGACAAACAAGGAAAAATTCATAGAAGTGTTTGGGGATAATCCTCAACGTCATCACATTACAAAATCATGGTGGGATGAAGAATATGTACCGCCAATCGTAATTAAGTTAAGCGAGGAAGAAGAGGAAGAAGATGAATGAATTTGACACAGGATTTGTATTGGGTAGATTCTTTGCATCTTGGATAATTAACGATAATTTTTTCGGTTTAGCAATTAGAATTGGCAAAGAATATGCAGAGTGTGAAGAATGTGACGTATACCATTTGACAATACAGATAGGTTACGGGCAACTCACTATTGGAATTATCGGACAGGGGGGTGAGTGAATGAAACACCACAGGGAATGTCCAAGGTGTGAAAGGTGCATACACAGGACAGTTGAATATGGAGCATACATCCACAGGTTCGTGGTGAGTTGTAATGCCAAGACATGCAAGTATGAGAGGAAGAAGAAAAAGTTCATAAAGAATGGGGGTGTGGGATGAACACAATAATTGTTAACGAGGCGGATATAGACACAAAAAAATATGATGGATGCAAGAGTCCGTTTATGTTCGATAATTTCAATTTGATTGTTAATACTAACGATTCAAAGAAAATTCATATAAAGGTTCGGAATAATACACACGGCATCATGGTGAAGTTTGATGATGATTTCTTCATAGGTATGAGAGTTGAGGAAAACATAAAGGACATATATCCCAATTTTCCCAAAAGAGATGTGATGACCGTGGTTGAATATGATGACGGCGATATTGGTGTTGGTGAGTTTTTAATATCAAATAATCTGTCGAGTGCTTATGAAGTTATGAAAATTACAGAATTGCTATCAACAGAAAAGGGATACAAGAAATATCATTACATGCACCAATGGTTATGCAATATTATGTGTGTCATCATGATGATGGGAAAAGAGGAGCGAAAAAGAAAACTAATAAAATCATCGCATGGGTTTGACAATAACAATTCAAATAAAAACAATGATCGCAAACCAAAGGATAATGTCTTTCTCTTGGATGATATTGTTAATTATATTTCGGACAATTACATCCCAGAAGGCGGACATCATAACATTCTATGTCCGTGTTGGGAAGTCAGAGGACATTATCGACATTACAAATCTGGCAAGGTGATATTCATTCCGAGTTATCGCAAGGGGAAGGATAAAGATACCACACAACCAAAATCAAAGACATACATTGCGGGAGGAAATAATTGATGAACGATGAATTATATGAGTTATACCAGAAGGACAAGGACTTCAAGGAATATGTTGACAAGTGGTGTCACAATCATGACTTGAGCATCTTTGAGGCATTCAACTTCAACATCTTGAGGGAATATGCGAAGTATGTGAAGGAGAAGAACAAATGAATGATGCAAGTGTGTTGATATATTCATGTGATGCATATGCGGACATCTGGCAACCATTCTTCACATTGCTGTTCAGATATTGGGATTGTCCGTATGATGTATATGTCGCAACGGAAACACTTGATTGTGATTTGATAGGTGTTCAAGCGTTACAAGGAACAGGATCATGGACGGAGAGGATAAGACAGGCGGTCAAACAGATACCGACACGGTATGTCATCGGAATGTGCGAGGACATGTTTATCCGCCGAGAAGTCAAACAGGATGTCATTGACAATTGCATCATGACAATGGACATGAATCCATACATTGCTTGCATGAACTTTGAGAAGGAATACCAAAGCATTGGATGGTGTGAGGTGTACGGATTCGGACGCAAGCCAGACGGCGGGGAGTATCGCTTGAGTTGTCAACCAACATTATGGCGGCGGTCGGTGTTGCTCGACCTGTTAAAGCAACCAATGAGTGCATGGAGTTGGGAGATGTCATCGGCACAGGCTCCGAACCAATATGACTATCTCATCTGGACGGGTGATGATGATGACCTTGTGTTTGAGTATGGATACCACAATTATCAATGGTTCGGTATCCGCAAAGGTCAATGGGTTGGACGAGATGTGGTTCCGCTGTTTGAGAAGGAAGGCATCGAGGTTGATTTCAAGAAACGGGGGTTGATTTGGTGATTACATATTCGATTATCATTCCTGTTCACAATGCCGCCGATCGGGTGGGCGGATTGATGAGACAGGTGGTGTCACAGTCGGACAGATATGGAGCCGAAATCATTGCGGTATGTGATGCATGTACGGATCAGAGCGCATATGAATGTATGAAGTGGGGCGCAAAGACATATGAGGTTGAGTTCGGCAACGTGGGACAGACAAGGTCATACGGTCTCGACAAGGCAACAGGTGAATACATCTTATGGATTGACGATGATGACAGGTGGATGCATGACTATGTGTTTGAAATGATTGATTGGAAGATGCAACAGGTCAGAGGCATTGACATCCTTCAATACTCATTCTATTGGGACGGTTACGGTGTCATGCCCGCAAAGAAGAACAATGGAACCATCTGGGCAAATGTATGGAGCAAAGTATGGAGACGGGACTTCATCGGTGACACAAGGTTCCCGACAAAGCAACAGGGCGAGGACTTGGACTTTGTCAACATGTGCTTATCAAAGAATCCGTTGATGGAGTTCTGGGAAAACTGTTTGTATTATTACGATTATTCAAGACCAGATTCATTATCGAAACAGGAGGGGCAATGAAGAAGGGATCATACTTTGGCAAGTATGAATTGTCAAAGGAACAGTATCTATCCGCAAAGTATTATGCACTTCGATATGATGAATGGATGGCAAAGGGCAAACACAAGAAGGTGAACATCATCATGGATGCGGCAAGGGATGCGGATGCTGATATCACCGAGTACATCATCAAGGCATGTACGCATGACATTCCGTATTGGAAGATGGAAATGGATGGGATGCCATGCGGTCAAGATAAGTTCTATAATGCTCGGCGGAAGTTTTATTTCATACTCGCACACAAGATATAAAAGGGGAGTAAATTTTTCAACGGTACCGCTGATACAATATAGGCGAAGGAATGGAATTGTTCTGTTCCTCTTCGCCTATATTTTTTATATTCTCGCCGAGGATCACAAGCGTTTGCTTGTGTTCCTTGACGGGATTGGACAGGGACATGGTAAGAGATGCAAAGGTGTATGCCTTCTACAAAACAAGAATGTGGCGGAAGGTATCGAAGGGATATGCGAAGAGTGTTGGTGGATTATGTGAGAGATGCTATCAGCACGGGAAGATTGTGACGGGAGAGATAGTGCATCACAAGATTCATGTCACGGCGGAGACCATTGATGATCCGAGTGTCACACTCAATCCCGACAACCTTGAGTTGGTCTGTCGGTTGTGTCACGCAAAGGAACATCCAGAAATGTACGGACACGATGAGCGGCGGTACAAAATCATTGACGGGGCATTGATAATGACAGGCGAGTGAAAAAAATTTATCCCCCCGAAAAAATTTTTAAAAAAATGCGCTTGGAGGA
>Ga0310786_10002260_pt1 | contig 29755 bp, 50 predicted proteins | sample AusTroGonzalo_MG_FD_203881 | JGI IMG/M metagenome (GOLD analysis project Ga0310786, IMG submission 203881) | Bovine rumen microbial communities from tropical cattle in Woodstock, Queensland, Australia - Gonzalo_03 (v2) (version 2) | ecosystem: Host-associated > Mammals > Digestive system >...
GGAAGAAAATGCAAGTCGGGTGGTGAAGAGATCCAGAAGTATATAATTTCATTTTATTTTTTCTTTTATAAATGTAAATTAGACATTTAGTGGCATTTATAGATTACTATAAGTGGCAATAACACATATAAATGGAGGTATTTATCATGACAGATAGTTATAAGCAGTATATAGGTTTTCTCAGATCCTTGAATCAGGATCCTGTAAAAGGAACGATTGCAATACTTACTGTTGTAAGTATCGTAATTGTTGTAACAATTATAATTTATAATTTAACAAAAAAGAAATGACCTTTAGTGGGGCAAGGCCCGCCGCAAGGTGATCGGTGAAAGTCCGATAGCTCTTAGAGCTGGCGCTCATTCCTGCTATTCATGGACAGGGATACGAGAAGAGTAGCAAAGACTACTTAAAAAATATATCTTCTCGCCTCGAAAGAGGGAAAGGAAAAACCATGAAAAAAGAAACTTTAAACATAATTACGAAAACTATTAACGTCCTTAATATGGATCTTGAAATTTTTACGAGATTAAAACTCGAAGAAATTTTTATGGCAGCAGCCAAAGACGGATTTAAAGGAAGATACTATGAAATTCTTAGAGATATCATGGTTCCTTATATTGAAGTCATGGATGAGGGCATTGAAGGAAGCGAAAAAGAGGTCATAAGAGATCTTGTTATTCCTCAAGTGGAGAAAATATAAAGGAGGGGTACAAATGAAAAGAGTTCACGAATTCGAAAAATGGGCTGGAAGACATCCAGTTGTTGAAGCAATTGCGTGCAGCGCATTGATTTGTGCTGGAGTTATATTATTTACACTACTCGCTGTACTAATGATGGGATAAGGAGGTATAAATATGTTCCCGTACAACAAAAGACAAAACAAAACAGTTTTCAAAATGGCGGAAGAGGAATTCCGCAGCACAAACAAGACGATCATGCAGGTCGTCAAAGAGTTCTTTGTGCCAGAGCGGGTGCCAGAAAACGGCATTGATGCAGCTTATGCTTTCTTATACACTGTATGGAAAGCATATAAAGTCTCATCGTTTTATGATGAGAATGGCCGCTTCGTCACGGCAGCATCTATAAAATATAAGAACGCTTATGGTCTTGACAGAGACGATACGTATTATATCAAATGGGAGGAATGAAACCATGAAAAAATTCAAAAGAATAATTGAAATTATCTTAACGGTAATTTGCACGCTTGGTGCGATCGCTATCACGGCGATCAACTGTATTCTATTAATGGCATGAGGAGGTGCTAAAATGATAAGCTTTGCTTTATACGAAAGAAAAGATTTATCCGGGATCGACATCTGCATCCCGGCAGACAAGGTCGTGAACTTTTATCAGGAGTGGTCCGAAAAAGGCTACGACAAAGTTTATGACTACACGCTTCGCCCCGCGGGGGTAGATCCTGACGGTAACGCCTACATCAGGATCACCGAAAAAATCGGCGAAGCAGAGGATGGGAACATCTATCCTCCTGAAACAATGGAGCTCTACCTGTCTCAGATAGAAGCATATGATTTGCCTTTTTGAAAGGAGTGAATTACAATGAAAAGGCTTTTAATTTTTGTGTTATTTATTTTTTGTGTTATCTCTGTCTGGGTCAACCGCCCGGCAGCGGCCACAAAAGAGGAGCCAATTGTTATAACAATTGGTAATTGGCAACATGTGGCTCTTGAACGCCCGGAGCACTTAATCTCGACGCAAGAGGAACTGAAAGAAAAGGTTCTTGATGACTTAAAACATCAGGAGCTCTTCAAAACAACCCCTGGGGAAGAGGCCGTAGAAGAACCTCCCATGGTGTTCATCTTGCCTTTATGGGATCCGGTGGAAGAGCCGGTAGAAGAACCCGTATTGATGAAATTCCTTTCTACGGGATATTCATCAGCCCCGGAAGAGAACGGAGGCTTCGGCGCGGTGGACTGCAAATATGGGCAGCCGTTGCCCAACAACGCAGTCGCAGCCGATCTCTCCATTCTCCCTTACGGAACTGTAATCCGTATTAAAGGATATGGAGAAAAAGTCGTGGTCGACACTGCCTCAACTGCGACAGTAACAAAAATGCAAAAGGCAGCAGACGCAAGAGGATGCGTCGGCTGGATAGATATATACTTTGGAGACGACGTCCAGCAGGCTTCTGACTGGGGCATCCAAGAAGTTACAATAGAAATAATAAAATGGGGGGATAAGAAATGAAAAGCATACACAGAGATTATATTGAAGAAATAGCGTTATTAACTGTTGAAGAAGCTAAAAAACTTCCTAAATGGGTTTTAGCTAATGGAGAGTGGTGGTGGCTTCAATCTGCTGGATATTCTCAGTATTGTACCGCCTTCGTTAATAATGTAGGTTGGGTCAATGCACTTGGCTATAGTTTCGATCGTGATTGTGTTTATGTGCGCCCAGCGTTAAAAATAAAAAATCTCGATTTAATAGCTCCTGCATATGGGATCGAAATCGGAGAAACCGTTCGGATACTGGACAGAATAGCGTTTTATACCGGAAACGGTAAAGTCTTACTATGCGAGCCCATTGGGGTACATCGCTTTGATGAAGACACAAACTGCTATGAAAATAGCGAGATAAAAGAATTTCTTGAAAACTGGTTAAAAAAGGAGATGGAAAAATGATTACGATTGACAGAAAAGATGTTGAAGGAATCACTTTATTGAGCACTGAAGAAGCGGAAAAGCTTCCAAGATGGCTCTTGGCCAACGGGAATGGATGGTGGCTGCGGTCCCCGGGTTATGTTCGGAATGGTGCTGCTTGTGTATTTACTGACGGTACAGTCTTTAGGTTGGGCTTTGATGTTCATTATGATGATATTTGTGTGCGCCCTGTCATTAAGGTCAATCTGAAGCCTTATCTGCCTCTTATTGTCAAAGGGAGAATTCAGCCTCTTGTGATTGGAGAGACGGTTCGCGTATTTTTCAAACAAGCACAGTATATTGGGAATGATATGGTTTTACTTTGTGAATCCATAGCTTTCCACAGGTTTGATGAAAAGTCCAATGACTATGAAAATAGCGAGATAAAAGAATTTCTTGAAAATTGGTTGAAAGAGCAGCTTAAGGAGGTAAAAAAATGAAAAACTTATTTTACGATGAAAAAATCTACAAAAAAATGTCTGCGAAGAAAGAAACTATTCGCAGGAAGAAAATAAGAACTGAGAAAAGGAGAAAGTGGTGACGAGATGAAAATCGCAACAATACACTTTGAAAAAAGCTCAAAAGATTATCATTATGTTTTTGAGGATAAAACAAAAAATTTTTCTTCAAAGATCATAAAGATCCCGAAAACTGTTTTTAATGGGCAGGTGCTGTATAGCACCTTAAACATTATTAACATTAAAGAGGAATCTCTTGAGCAGATCCCTGCTTATGTGACAAAGAAAATTGTCATTGAAGCCAGCGGAGCGAGGATAATCCCATTCGATAGAACAAGTGTTCACTCGTCTCCGGCCAAACGGGTCATTGACACACCTGAAAATAGGCGGGCTTACAGAGACTTTATATCACAGAAGGCTCTTAAGAGAAAAAAGTATAAAACTTTTTCAGATTTTTGTGCAGAAGCAAAAAAGATCGAAAAAGAGTGTCCGTATAATAAAAATACGGATTATACCTCTTTACTTAAGATGATTTTGCTGGTATAATATAGTATAATCTTTCAAAGGAGGTTTAAAATGAAAGACACAATAGGAAGAGCAGAAGAAATCGATAATGAATCTTCTTTTGCTTATTATGAAGCATTCAATAAATGCGACTTGCTGACGCCGGAAGAAGAAAGAGAACTTCTCTTGAAAAGGCAGGAGGGTGATGAGGAAGCCAGAGAAAGACTGATCTGCTCAAATATGGGATTGGTCTTCAAAATGGCTGCCCAGAAATATGCCCAGTTATGTGGCATAAAGTCTTTGAACTTTACTCTGGACGACTTGGTTCAAGAAGGAACTGTGGGTCTAATAAAAGCAGTCGACTTATACGACTGCGAGAAATATGAGTTAAAATTCTCTACTTACGCATGGCATTGGATAAGAGAAGCCATGAATAAATTTCTCGTGACCATGAGCCGCACAATCCGGATCCCTGACCACAGGGTCGAAAGGATGTTGTTTACCTATTCAGCATCCCAGGTTCTCGAAAAGAATCTAGGAAGAATCCCCACCACAAGTGAAATTTGTGACTATATAAATCACAAGTTCAACGAAAAAGAAGTGGAAGAGCTTCTGGCTCTTATGGAAAATAGTGGAACGGTATCGCTCGATACGCCCTGCAACGATGAAGATCCGGACGCAACCATCGGAGACTTTGTTCCCAATCAAGAAGAAGACATAGATGTCGGGAAAGAGCAAATTCAGAGAGCTATTGACTCTGAACTGTCAAGGCTCAGCGCGAAAGAACAGCTCATCATCAAATCTATGTATGGTCTTGATGATGGAGAAAAGAAAACACTGGAAGAGACTTCTACAATTCTCTTCAAAAATGGTTATAAGAACCAGCAGGGAGAAAAGATGAGCAAGCAGAGAGTTGCTCAGATCAAAGATCGAGCAATGAAAAGAATAAAACCGAGGGTCTTGAAACGGCTCTACGGCAAAGTGGCATTTTGAGAGGAGGGAGTATGATGTGCAGAGGACCATAAAAAGCCTGTTTTAAGGTTTTTTAAAGAAATGGATGGTAAAATAAATGTACAAAATAATTTTCAGGAGGAAATTACTATGAGTAAAATGACAAAAGAGAAACTGCTGAACGGCCTGACGAGAGAAGAAGCGATCACAAAGATCGAAGCTCTCAAAAAGGGCAGCTTTTGCCTTGTGGAATACAGGGACGGCACACCCATCAGGGTGACAGACGATATAACTATCGTTTCGACCCTTGTAATTGATGCAAGGTTCGTCAACTACGGCAACACAAAGCTTGCCAAGGCAAGTGAAGCCGTCAGACGAGCTGACTCGGCCGAACGCTTCGCTGAAGCGGCGAATGCTATGAATACCTTGAATGCTGTAGAGAAGACATGTCTCTCTAAAAAGATCAAGGAAGAGTATGCAGCCAAGGCAACAGCATATGAAAATAACAGACCTCTTTGGATTACTCCGAAGAAGAATGTCACCAGGAACGTTGATGCAGACCATCCTTACCTGTCGACAAGCATGGATGGAAGACTTCATTTGGCGATAAACATCGCTTACAGGTACGACCTCAATAAAAAAGAGATATCTGCGCCCAAAAGGAAGTATTATCTCATCAGCAAAGACTCTGTCGGTGAGATTACTTCTGATTTCGCTGGCGTTTTAAGCGACGTCGCGAAAGAAGCAAGGGAGCTTGCGGGTAAAAAGGACTCTGCGCCGAGTTCATTCTACAACATAAACATTTCCAATGTTTGTGATATTTACAAGTTAGGAAAGGAGGGATGATCATGGGAAAGAAAACCAGAAAACAGATAGCCCTTGAAGAGCTCGATTATCTTGAGGAAATCCTCAGGATAGACGAAAGCATGGACTTCGTAGAAGTCGTAGGCGGACAAGGCGGAGACGTCAGTCGTTATAGAGTTTATTTTAACTCAGACGACAGCGTCAAATACGTTTGCGAGAAGTAATTCTTTAAGACGTTAGGTAATTTTGTACAATTATTTTAAAAATGGAGGAAAAAACTATGACTATTATCAACAACAGCAATATCAACAACAACAGCAACAACGCGGACAACAATAAGAACAATGGAGGTAAAGTTATGAAGAACACAATCAAAGCAACCAGACAGGCAGAAGTAGAAGCAAGAGAAGCAGCAGCAAAAGAAGCGGCTAAGAAAGCAAGACTTGACGCTATTGAACCTATCGATATCGTTGAGACTATGACTGAAGTCGAAGAAGGAACTGCTCGTTCTTATCGCGACGAGAACGGAGTGGCCATTGGCACTAATGGTGGAGTACTCTTCCAGAAGCCTGTCAAAACAAGAAATGGGATCACCACAATTGCGGCGGAGAACCCCGAAGCGCTCGCTGAACTCGAGCAGCAGATTGAGAACGGTCGCCAGGGAGATGGTCTCTATCATAAAACTGTTTATATAGGCGGAATCCCTTGTGATTGCGTCGGTCATACTCCTGAAGAACTTGAGCAGGACATTGCAGCGGCAGAAGATTACTATAAAAAGCACAGCAAGGGGTCTGTAATCAGGGATATTGATGTCGCAGAACAGCTTGTTGATGCTGAGTACCATCAGGAAGATCTGGAACAGATCACGGGGTCCAATGGTAGGAGTTATCTCATCTCTTATGACGGCAATTACGTTATGGACCTCGACGGCACAACAATGGCCACTCTTGAGGATCTGAAAGCTTCGTCTATTCTTAGCAGAGAAGATGTTAAAACTCTTCTTGTCGAAAGACTTGAAGCTCATATTGCGGAAGAAAGGGCTCGTGGAGGTGTGTGCCATGATTTTCCGGAAGACGACTGGGATGATGAGTATGATGAAGAGGACGACGAATACGAGGATGATGAAGAAGACGATGATGACGAGCCTATGACTATCAAAATTCGTCTGCAGTAATTTACGTACAAAGGGGAGGTTTTGCCTCCCCTATTTCAATTATAGGAGGAAAATAAAATGAATGACAAAATGTACATCGCGAAAATGACAGACGACGAATTCGACGCAGCTCTGAATGCGTTGATGGATGCTGGTACGCCAGCAGAGGAGATATCAGAAATGATAGACTCCGGTGTTATCAAGAAAGGAGCAGTCAATGATACCGGACTTGTTCGAGCAAGTTAAGGCTATTCCCTTTAAGGACGTTTTATCCTTTTATGGGATACAATTGGACAGGGGGCAGTTTGCCCCTTGTCTGTTTCACGGGGATAAGCACCCAAGTATGAAGGCCTATGACGATCATGGTTATTGTTTTGTATGCCATACCTACGTCGACGGGCCAAAGCTCGTGGCTCAGCTTTTTGGTCTCTCTCAGTTGGAGGGCGCTAAAAGGCTTGCGCATGACTTTGGTCTTAGAGTAGACGAAACATCCATAGAAGAAATACAGCAAAGGAGATCACTTCTTGAGCAGAGGGAGCGAGAAAAAGCTCTCATCTCTCAGATGGTTGACTCTTTAACAAAAATGTATTCTCTTTTGAACCATATGGAGCTTAAATATGCTCCATGTAAACCCCAACAACTGCACAAAGCCAAAAAGAAATATCTGTTGGCTGTCAATTATCGCGACCTGATCGGGAGTCTGTTGGACGAATGGCAATATTCTCGGACAGATGAACAGGAAAGGCGCTGGTTCAGCCGGATGTGTGAGAATCCTGAGATTTATACACTCGGCAAAAAGCTTAAAAAGCTAGAAAAGGAGGGAAAGAAATGAGATCATGGAAAGATATCATGAGCGACAACAGGCTCGACGATGAAGGAACCTATGATTATCTGGTAGAAGAACTGCCAGAAAACCATAGCACAAAATACTTCTCGTGGGAGAAAGTCCGCTGTGAAAGCTGCGGGAAACGACGACATTTTTACGTAGTGCACTACAGTTATTTCTATTGCTGGGATGGATATGACTACATGGATTACACCGAGTGCCAAAGGTGCATTCTTAGGGGACATCTTAACCCTAAAAGACTTTTCAAAAGCATAAAAAATAAAATATGGTTATGGAGGAAAGATTATGAGTGGAATCGCAGTCACAAAAAGCATGGTAAGAAAAGCGCAGCTCGTTGACGGGATAAATAATCTCGTTGAGCAGGGGCTTCTTCGTGGCGTACAATCCGTACAGTATGAATTGCTGTGCTATAAGGATTATCACCCGACAGAAGTAATCAAGGTCATTTATCCCGGCGATGCATTTTGTATTCGGAATAACAGTGCCAATAGCGAAGGGGAAACCCTTCGCGTTATTGGTAGTCTTGTTTATGGAGGATACTATGATGAGGTGCCTTGGTATAAAAACGCTTTGGAAAGTCCTGACTGGACCCTGGTAAAAATGAAAGATATCCTGGAAATGAAACCAGAAGAGATTTAAGGAGGTATATTATGGCTTTAGAATGGAACTTTGATAAAGATTTTTTCGGCCACATGTTGGACGGAAGAACAAAACAAACGTGGAACCTTTACACCGGGAACGCGTTGCTCATCGCTGTGGGTGAAACAGAAGAAGAATATGGCTTAAAATTCTTCTTGGCTAGCGAAGACCACTTAAAGAATCTTCTTGCTGATGAAGGAGGCAGAGGGGTCTTCCGTGACGTAGAAATCGTCATCTCACGCAGCAAACTGAAAGACAAAAAAGTTCAGAAGCTCATATCTAAGCTGCAGGGAATCTGCACCATAAAGATATTGGGTGAATTTGAACCTGATCTTGAAAGAAAGATTTACTAACAAAAGGAGGTATATTATGTCTAAAAAAACGAAAAAGACAAAAGAAACGCCAACAGTGACCATTTACAATCACACCTTTTTGGTTATTAAGCCATATCATAAAAAGGGTGAAAGATTGATCAGCAACTGGGAAACTATGGAGGGATGTTCCATAGATGATCTTTACAAAAAGCCTTCGTGTTATAAAGAAAACGCGTGGAGAGATTGCCAAAACATGTGCAATACATTCGATGGCACTGGACTCAGATGCGGTTGTGCAAATGCGATGGCATTCTCTGCTGCGTTTTGGGCTTTTATCCCGAAAATACAAGACAAGGCCCTGATATATCGCACAAAAAACTATGACTACATAGTTGGATATTTTGACTAAGGAGGTGATACTATGATGAGAAAATTTGATGGATACACTGTAGATTTTACAAAGCTTAATAAAAAGATCCGCTCTGATAGGCTGATTGAAACTCAGTCGGCCCTTATGGGGAACATCGAAATCGGCATCCAAATCGACCCAATGACATGGCGCGGGGATTGGCTCCGCAAAATGGTATTTGGTAAAGAAGCTGACAATTACCAGCTGATTAATGTCGAAAATCACATTTTTGATATTACTATTAATGGGGTTCCTACCGAAAGAAACCTTGTAACAGCTGTATGGGAATGGAAAAGAATAAAACGATAATATAAGGAGGACAGCAATATGAAAATGATGACACTGTGGGAAGCCATGACGACAGAAGATGCAAATGGAGACAAATTTATAGACGGGGACGTAGACCTTTATGACTTCGATTGGGACTGGTGCGTCGCCTCTGCTGTTGACCCAGAGCTATCAGAGGAAGAAATGGAAAATTACGACAGATTCCAAAAATGGCTGGCGCAACATCTGGTTGTGGATGTCGACACCATAGGAGAGTATTCTGTTGAATGTAACGCCAGCGAACTAATGTGGACTTACCACAAGATCTTTGATCCATTCTTTAACGACCACAATAGAGCTGGTTATCGTCCCAAGTCTTATAAGAAAATAGACCCAGATGAAGATAATGGGTTTTACGAAGTATACATGTGCTCCCTTTCTTCTTTGATAGTTGGTAATTATTCTGAAGAAGATTACAAAGAACTTTGTGAAGCCTTGAATGCTGCAAGCCATGATGTAACTCCTGAAGATTATAAAGAATATTTGGCCTTTAAAGAGAAAACCGAAAACTTCAGGGAAAATTGTCAGTGCACTGTTTACAAACAGGCAGAAGAAGAGGTAAAAGATCTCTGGAAAGAGATACAATAAATATCTAAGGAGGAATATACTTATGACAACAAGTGAACTTAATTTAATCCCAGGCATCGATTGGACAAAGGAAAGTGTCAGACTTTACACTCCAGCCGGTGTGACCCACAGCGCAAAGGGTGAGCTTTCTGCTCACCCGGTAACCATTCAACAACAATGGTGGGCTATGGGACTTGACATAACCCCCACTGATGATTATTTAAGTATCACCGTTTATTCAACGGAATGTGCAACTGGCAGAGTTGGGGATTTTAAGGAGGCGCTCAAAGAAAATAATAACAACGGAAGGCTGCTTAAGCCTTGGATAGGCGCTCGTTCATATTATTTCTGGAGTCGAAATCGTCCTGTTGAATATAATACTGGTTTACAGCTTCGTATTTACAAAGACCTTAAAATGACTATGTTAAGAAGCGCTCTCCTCCCAGATGGAGACACAACAAAAAGGATATATTATGTCATAAAGGGTTTCGATAAAGAAAAAGCGATTAGTTTTCAACCCACAGTTGAGGCAACTGCTCAATCTATAATTGACGCAGCGAAAGAATCTTATGAATTTACCCTGGTGGAAACGGACGAAGAAGTTAAAAACCTGCGCAAAACACTTCCATTAAAAAGTATCAATTGTATACTGCAGAACTTTGAAAAAAAAGCAGGAGATCTTAGATCAGGTTTTATAAGTTATATTTCCGGATCAAATGACGCTATATTTTGCAAAGAAACAATTGATATACTGCACGAATGGTTTGGATACGATAAAAAAGAAAATGAATACCGGAAATCTTATTATTTTAAGAAAGTATACTGCAATTCTTCTATAAATATGCTCTGGAAGTTATTAACATGGTGTGCAGCCCCTTCGAAAGAATCAGTCCAAAAACTTGACAAAAATGAAAAAGCAGAAAAAATTATTGCTTCTTATCAGGATTTTTTAAATGATCCGGCAAACTATAATGTTCAACTCTGGGATCGTCAAGAAGATGATATAATTTTGCTGTTCCCTCGGAAATATACCGGCGACTATTATTATTCTCGATCCAAACCAACAATTTGTCTCTTCGTATATAATGTCAAAACAAAAAAGAGATTTTATGGGGAGAAAAATTCGGAATGGTCTTTCCCTATCCCAAGCTTAGAAAAAATTACGGAACATTTTTATTCAAAAACATTTAAAGAAAAAGGATCTAAGGTTATCTTTAAAAAGTCGACTAAACAAATATTTGCCGATACAAATGTAGACTGGTGCTTAACTAATGCTGCAGATGTCTTAATTAAAAACGATTTTAAAAGGTATTGCAACGATCCGGATCGTTTAATCTCTTTTGGATATTATTTTGCCGTTATAAAAGGTCCCCTTATTCTTGAAATATTAGCAACTTCGGGCATACTTCTCTTTGAACAACTTCTAAAAGCGAGATTGTTTAATCTTTATTTCTTAGCCTTAACAGCTGCCGGGAATGGTGGCCTTTCACATTATTTTGCTAGTGGGCCTAAACATATTATGAGCCCATCAGCAATCTTATACTACAATGAAAAAGGTAAAAATTTGCAGTCAATGTTCAACGTTCCCTTAAGAGTATTAAGAATGATTAATGATAGAACCTCCTTTAAAGAAGTTAGTTATAATGGGTCACGAAGAGCTTTAGAAAGAGTAATACCAAACATGTGCGATTTAGTACGTAATTTTGGGAAACAAATTGCAAGTGCTGATGACGAAACATTGAAATTTTGGATAGAAACAAGTATGGACCGTTCAAGTAATTTTAGCTATCGCTTGACAAGCATTAAACAAATATTTCCTGACTCTACCACCCTTTCCGAATATAGACAAATATTTGAAAAGTATGACACAAAAATAAATCTCTTTAGAGATTATTGGTCCATGCGGGAAAGATTAAGCAAATATCAAGAACAACACCCGGAAAAAGAGGGAGTATTTTCGGAAAAGAAATATCCCTTGAAACCTGAAAAAGCGACTCGCTTCTTGCCTTTTGTGGAAAATATGGTAGATAGACAAACCTACGCATATTATTATCCACAAAGGCTTAATCCTAGCATGTTTAGAAAAAGATTAAGTGAGGAGTATTATAAACAAGCTTTTGAAGAAGGTCGAGGCACTTTTGTGTATGATAATGCTGGCCAACTATTGGGGGCTTCAATCAAAATGACCCCTGGCGAAAATCTGTATTATTTGCATGATGAAGTATCTTATTGGATGCGGTTCTTCCAGGATTCCACCAAAGATTCAGATTTTAAGAAAGCTGTCGAGAGAATTAAAGATCTTGAATGGAAAGACTCCAAAACCGGATTGGAGATTATTGCCCCTGCTTCCATTCATGAACTCCAACAGGAAGGAGCCGTATTAAGCCATTGTGTGGCGAGCTACGCAGACGCAATCATTGACGGAACAGAAAATATTATGTTCTTGAGAAGGACAGACATGCCCAATAATCCGTATTACACCGTTGAAGTGCTCCCCAAGGGTGACATTCGTCAAGTACATTGCTTCGGCAATGGTGATTTGACAAATAATGGTCAGAGGGAAGCTTATAGAAGAAGCCAATACTCTGTGTACGACCATGATTTTGACATCATTGGGTTCCTTACCAAATGGGCAAGAGCGTTCCCTGACAGAATTAATGCTAGCACTGTAAGGGCACATTACGGCGCTTTGTGCGCAATTAGAAGATAAGGAGGTGATATTATGTATGAGTACGATATAATGCTTAGGGCACCAAACGGTGCCTTAAAGCCCCTGATGATGGGGTATAATTCCCATGAAGAAGCTGAGGAAGATATGAAAGCCCTGTGCCATCTCTCCCCGAGCGGATATGTCTATGATGACGGCGGCTGGTTTTGGGACGTTTGTATCGAGCCAAGGCCAGTCTATTATGAAGTTTAAAGGAGGAAAAAAATGAAAGTTATTAATGAAAAAAGAGTAACTGTTGCAGAGCCAGAATGCTGGTACAATCGGCCTGATGTCAGAGTTATACTGGGCGAGGTAGTCGGAGGTAGAGGAGGTGTTAGAATTTTCTTTGAATCTATTGATGATTTTGCTGTATACCAAGATGTGAATGACTGGTCACAAGAAGCAAACATTGATTGGGCAAAAAAATATTTGTACGACAAAATACCGAAAAAGGTAAGTCTGCAATGGTTATATGAACATGGTTATAAACCATTTTAATAAGAAAGAAAAAGGAGGAAACATTATGTCTAACATGAAAGAAAAACAAATCAAAGTATTAAAAGTCGAACCATTAAAAGCACCTGAGGTCGTTACGATTGAAAACACTCTCGAGAGCTTACAAGCTGCTGTCGGAGGACTCATCCAGATAACCTATCCTTGGCGTGATTATGCCTGCATCATTTGCAATGACGAAGGCAAATACATGGGGATGAAATTAAACCGTGCCCTCTATGAAGGAGAAGAACCTTGTCAAAAAGAAAGGGAAAACAACCAAATAGGGGAGATGTATGACATCATCGCCGGGCCCTTCCTGGTGACAGGTTTATCCGATGAAGATGGATATCAACACTCTCTTTCTGAAGAGCAGATTCAGGCCTACACCGAAAGATTTAAATACCCTGAGTGGTTCACCAGACAAATAAAGAACGGTAAGCCTACCATTGTCGCAGTGCCGATAAAATAAAAATCTTTAACTTTAATTTGAAAGGAGAAATAATATGGGAAAACATGCTTTACAAACTTCGTGCAACGGATTACCAACACCAAAAGCGTCTCTTGCCAACTACACATTACCAGAGATTCAACGACTTTCTCAAGCATTGGTCAATGGTACTATTTCTGTAGAGGACTTATCAAATATTTATCATGTAGCGATAGGCGGCACAAAGCAGATTAGTGCCGCCATAAACAACGAAACACACTCTTATAGATTGACGGCTGTAAAACACGATTTGGATATCAATGACGATTACGCAGGGATGACGTTTGAACAGGTCGACTTGATGACCAATACCTATACAATGAAATCCTCGATGTCCTCAACGGACAGTTGGCAGAACTCCGACCTCAAAACGACACTTGAAGGATTCACGGTCAATCCTGCTTTGGCGGCGGTCATTAAACCCGTCAAGAAGGTTTGTGCCGCAAGCGTTTCTTCGGGAACACCTACCTACAACTATGTCAATACCACTAACGGATTGTTTATAGCGTCGGAAACGGAAGTATTCGGCACTCAAAATTACACTATCGGTGGCACTGTTGAAGGAAGCCAATATGAGTGGTACGCAAATGGCGGTTCAGCTATAAAGCAAAGAAGCGGCTCCAATGCTTGGTGGTGGTTGCGGTCGCCTTATCTCTGGTACGACGACCTCGAGAACTCGTACTTCGCACTCGTCTACGGCAATGGCAATGTGAACGACGACTACTCGCGCGGCCACGACGGCGTGGCTCCGTGCTTCTGTATATAAACTTTAATCTTAAATCAATAGGAGGAAGAAAAATGGAACAAAACAAATTACTGTCGTTGAAAAATCTATATGCGGCATCGCCAACAGAAATGCCAGAAGAGCTTCAAGGTCTTTTCAAACGACCATTAACCCAGTCTGAAATCGAAAGCTTCACAATCGTTTCCAGACACTCTGCGCTGCAATCAATGTTAGCTGACGAGACTAATTTCCTTGAGGATAAAGGAGTGTATTACATTCCAAAACACAAGAAAATTTTAGATCTCGACGATTTTTATAAATTTGTTAAAGAGAAACAAAAGGAAAACGAAAACTTCATTATAATTGAAGATGAAGACGCATGGAGAACTGATATAAGAGCTTTTGTAGACTCAAAGCCCGGAAAGTTGAAAATTACTTTTTATGTGAGCTATTTAAAATCCGGAAAGTTTACTCCCGTAGCAACCCTGTGCAACGAAGGCGACGACATACAAAACAAAGATATTAAAATTTTAAGAGAAGGGATAATAGCTGGAAAAAAAATACAAAAATATGGAGGCACAACAAGCCATTATATTTACACCCATTTTGACTCAACAGTGCCAGATTCAGCTAAAACTACCGGGGATAGTACTTCTGACTATCTTATCTTTAACACTGGAGAGAAAAAAAACACTGAAGAAATTAATGCTAAATATCTACAAATAGCCAACCCTGATAGTAAAACAGATTATGACAAACTTGTCACAAGAATAAAAATAAATATGACGTATAATAGAAGCGTCAGATATGAACTTTGCAGCGAAGAAGAAGCACTCTTGCCCTTGTATAAAAGACTAGGCTTAAAAGAGAGCGGCAATTCTTGGTCTCGTCGGAAAGGCATGAATGAAGACGACATTTTTCCCGATGTTCATCTCGATAAAGAGACAGAGAAACGTGTCACTGATTTTATAATCAATACTTTAAAAGAAAACCGCGGGTATATAGACAAGGTTTATAAGACAAACGGATATGGATACAAAATTTCTGAAGTTCAAGTAAAAAGTGTCATAGTGCTAAGCAAACCACTTCCGAAACACAGACGTCCAGTGTATCATCTTTTCCGTGGTATAAAACATGGGGGCGGTATTGAGGTCGTAGAATTAGTTAGGGGAGAAATTTCAACCATAGACATGGTGCCCGTGACTTTTTATCATCTGAGCAGTAAAAAAGAAAATACTTATGTAAAAACAACCTACGAGACAATGGATGACATAAGAAAGGAAATAACAAACGATGCAGAAATTGATCGCTTAACCTTTGCTGATTGGAGTGAAAGAAAGTCTCAGAATCCCAGACTTATAAACGCAATAATGGAAGTAAAGGACAGATCAGAGAAAGAACAGCTACTGTCAGATATCAAAAGATTCAACAGAATGTCATTCGGCGCCCTATTCGCAGAGCAATTAATAAAAACTGGAAAAGTCGATTTAGCAAGAAGCTTGGCGGATTATATAATTGAACGCGGTGACAATATGAATTATGTTTGCTCTTCAATGCAAGACATACTCCCCGGTTCTGCTCTAGAAGAAACGACGATTCCTAAAATGCTAAAGATGAATAAGCCGTGTTATGATCTTTTATTTGGCACAAATTATCCAGTTAAAAATGTGGAAACGTTGAAAACAAGATATAAAGCCATCAAAACATTGATCCCTGACGGGGTGCTAACCAAAGAGGGTCAGAAATTATTTGAGCAGTATATGGACCTAAATGATCGAAATGCCACAAAATATTCACTCTATTCGGGAGAAAAAGTTGACCTTCTTGAAATGCCGGAAATTATTAAGCCGATAAAAAAAATGTATGATCGAATAGACAATGTTTTTGCCTATGCCTACGAGAATCGCCTTAGAGCCTCCAGGCACTATGGAGAAATTGTGCAAGCTTATATAACCCTAAAGAGATTCGGTTATAACCTTGATGAACTGAAAGTTTTCATAGAATTTAGCCTTAATCAGGGCAGCGCTGAGGCATCCCTAACAGAGCTTGAACAGAGAGAACGGGCGGCGAACACGGCAATGGAGATTTACAAGAACAAGATCGAATCAGAAAAACGTAAGCTTGTAGAGGAAAAATACGCAAAGAGGCTGAAGGCTGTTAAAAGGCTTGAGACGCCTATGGGAGAAAGAAATTATGAATATTTCTGGGTTCTTGCCCCCACGCAGATTTATGGAGAAAAGACAGACTACTCCATAGAGAGGGAAGGAGCGGAAATGAAACACTGCGTTTTCCGTAGCTATGCTTCAAGGATCGCTGAAGGAAGCTATACTGTTGTCTTCCTAAGGCAAAAGAGCAATCCCACTACGCCTTTTGTAACAATCGGCATTAATAAGGAAGGCAGAATCAACCAAACCTATGCAGAGCATGATCGTCCCATCTTAGAAGACCAAGCGCAAATAATTGCTAAATGGGCCAGAAGCAAGAAAGGGCTGGTCACCTTTAAATCTGAGGGAAGAGACGCGACACCTGGCGGCTGGCCGAGCAGTGTGCCGGTTCCTGATCTTCCGGCGGTAACCAATGAGAAGTGGCTGAGAAAGCTTGCCGGAGTAAGTGTATACGAAGAAGGAGAGGAGGATTAAAATGAGGCGCAAAGAGGGGACGCGCGAAGGGGGCTGAAAAGTCCCCTAAAACCCTCTAAAAAGCGGTAAAAGTCTTTGAAAAACACATAAAAAGTGTTGACAAAGCGGACAAAAAGAGGTAAAATGTAAGCGATTATAAATACCTCTTCAGAACGACAAGGAGGAAAATTATGTTTGGAATCAGTAGAGAAGAGAAAAAGAATTACGAAGAGAAGTATCTCAACAAGACCATCCGGATTAATTATATGGAGGACGAGCCGCGATACGAGGGCAGAACCGGCGTCGTGGAGAGGGTCGACGACATCGGGCAGCTCCACGGAACCTGGGGCGGTTTGGCCGTAATCCCGGGAAAGGACAGCGTTTCAATAATCAATAACTAAGAGGGGGGATCATCATGGTAAGCAGAGATTGGCACAAAGGAACATTTGAGCAACAATTCAAAGAAGACAAAGAGAAGGCCGTCATTGAGCTCCCAGGCGGGAAAAAGATAGCTGCCTACGCTCTCGAAGGAAGTGAAAAGGACGTCCCAGAGATAATCATCACCCTGGTTGACGAATATGGCTACCCCATGCAAGACCTTGCGGTAGTGCGACAGAACTTTAACTACGTGAAAGAAGAGAATGGCCGCGTTCTTCGTGAAGTGCCGATCAAGAAAGAATATCAGGTGCTTGTCATGGGGAACGAAGAGGACGACACAAGTTACACAGACGAAGTCGTCATCAAAGAGCGGCCCGAGCCTGAGCCGGAGCCTGAGTTCAATGCGGACCAGTACGACGACTGGGAGGGGCATTATTCTGATCACGATGAAATGCACTTCTACGATGACGATGAAGGAGGGAGGTATATAATATCATGACTATCGGCAAAGAACTGACGGAAAAAATGGCTGGCGTCGCCAACACGCTGATCGACCACATGGTCGAAGACTGCGGCGTGCGCTGGACGATTGACTATCTGCTAAGAGAGGGGGAGCTCACCGGAAAAGATCTGCTGGAGCTCTCATTCACTCTGGACGACGTGAAAGCTGCCATCGAAGAGGACCCGTCGCTTGACCCTGACTGGGGCAACTATGGCGAAGAGGAACTGGTGGCGAGTGCGGCAAAAGGAGGCGAAAAATAATGGAACAAATAAAACCATGTCCGTTTTGCGGAGGAGAAATGTGCATAACTGGATCACAAAGACAATTCTCAATCTCACACAAAGGTCTCAGGAGCTGTTATTTCTACAAGTTTGAAATTGACCCGCAAACTGTTAAGAACTCCACAGAAGCAATCGAAGCATGGAATAAGAGGGCGGACGAGAAGATAAAAGAAGGATAAATAAAAGGAGGAAACTGATATGAACAAAGAAGAAGCGAAAAACAGCTCGATAAGAATTTTACTTAATAGATGGCCTGAAAAACGCAAAGAAGAGATAAGGAGGACAACAAAATGAAACAAACACCTGAAGATATCAAAAAGATGAAAGCCGAAGAAGTCGCACGAGCAGCAAAGAGAGCTGAAGAAAAAGAAGAAGAACTGGATCAGTCGTATGAAATCGACGAAGCCAAAGAGGCGGAATGGCGGCGCGAAGCCGAAGAGATCCTGGGGCACATCGGCCTGACGATGGACGACGCCGTTCGGATCCTCATCCACCAGATCGTGCTAAGAAGGGGGATCCCTTTTGAAGTCAAAAAATAATTCTTGACAGCAAGTCCCTTTCGTGGTAAACTATGTGTAACAAGCGAAGTACAAAAAAACAAGGAGGAAACTGAAATGCCTAATTACGTATTAAACAAAATAACACTCGACTGCTCTGACGAGAGAGCAAAAGAAATCATGGAGGCGGTGCAGTATGATCCGGATCCGGAGTGCCCGGAGTTTGAAACGTTCGGATCACTGGATTTCAACAAACTGATCCCCAGGCCTTCGAGTCTTATGATCGAGGCAGGCTCTTTTACAGAACGAGGTATTGAAATTTACCTTACAGCAATCAACCCCGATTCTCCCGATTATGGCCTTCCGAAAATGTCGAAAAATGAAGTCAACAAACTGCTAAGCGATCTCAATGCCGAGAGCCGGTTCATAACGTATAAGGCGCGGCTTTCAGATGAGGAAATACAGAATTACACCACGCACGCTTCTTTTGAGGAACTTGCTAATTTAGGGAAACAGGCGGTCAGTAATCTGATCAACTACGGCTCGACCACCTGGTACGACTGGTCAATCAAGAACTGGAACACAAAGTGGAATTCCTGCGATTCTAAGAGGAGCGACGACAACGATCACGGGCTCCAGTTTACCACTGCCTGGTCAGCGCCGCACCCTGTCATCGAAGCACTCGCAAAGAAATATCCTGACGTCCGGATCACCCACGAATGGGCTGACGAAGACATTGGGCAGAACTGCGGCAAATGTGTATACGAGAACGGTGAACGCGTAAGAGCTTACGAACCGAAAACTGGCAAAGAGGCGATCAGATTCGCGGCGGACCTCTGGGGATACGACCCGGAAGAGTATTATGCAGAGCTTGATACTTCCGATTATGATTGCACAGAGAAAGACGACGAAGAGGAGGAGGAGACTGAGCACGATGAAACCGAAGAGGAGGAAAAGTTGCGCGAAGTTGCGGGAATCATGTGCCGCTTTGGCCTAACGACAGAAGAGACTGTTAAGTTTTGCCTCATCGGAGCAGCTCTAAACAACGTTGGTTTAACGATGGATGAGGCCGTCCGAATCCTAGTCCACCGACTCTCGCAAGAAAGAGAGAACCTTCTCGAAGATGAAAAATAATTCTTGACAAGGGAATCTTTTTGTGATAAACTATACATGAAAGCGAAAGCTGAAAAAACAAGGAGGAAGAAATTATGGGAAAAACAAAGAACGCATTGAGACCGCCAAAGAGAACAGCAGATATCGTCAACGTACCTAAGCTGCACGTAGCGATGAACGGCAATACGAAGATCGGGACCGAGATCGCATCCTTCTCGACGCTGCCGGGAGACGCGGACCATCTGGTCACTCTCAAAGACGGGACCGTCGTCAACCAGATCCCGGGGACCTGCAGCAGCAACTGCAAGTACTGCTTCGAGAACTGCTATGCTGCCAACGCTCTGAAGCGCTATTCACTGACATGTCTGCAGTCCTGGGGCGATAACACGTTGCTGCTCAGATCTGGGCGCCTGTTTGAAGAGCTGGACAAGTTCATAAACCGGAAGAACGTGCTCTATCTGAAGACAAAAGACCCGGAGATGGTACGGATCAAGATCTTCAGGATAAACGTTTCCGGAGAGATCACATCCGGCGAAGAGCTGGCGGGCTGGAACGATCTGGCAAAGAAGCATCCTGAGACGCGGTTCTCAGTATACACAAAGAATTACGACGCGCTGGAAGAATTCATGACAACGCATGAAGACACGGCCGACAACTTCGTGGTCAACGTCAGCCAGTGGCACGGTTCGGCAGACGCATTTCTGGCGGCGCACCCCGGAAAGTTCAACGTATTCGAGTATATTGATCTGAACCGGGACGACTGCACAGCAGACGAAGAGCTTCGGAAGCATATGCAGGAGATCTCAGAGAAGCCCAGCAACATGTGTCCGGCGGTGACCGTTACCGGCAAACACGCTAAGAAGGCGGACGGAACCCCGATCACATGCGACGCCTGCCAGAAGTGCTACAGAAAGACTGGGCGGACGACCGGCGTCTGGGCGCACTGACCTGAAGGAAAAAGCAAAGAAGGAAAGGAGGAAGCTATAATGACAGAGAAATTATACAGCCTGCAGAAGATCACCTCTGCGGCAACCAGCGTCAATTCAAAGAAGGTCCCGCGCCTCTTCAGTCTAGTAAAAGACTGGCAGTCGGGAACGCGCAATCTGGACTACGGCGGCGGACGGTACGACACAGCGACTGAATACTTGGCAGCTCGCGGCGTCACCAACTGTATTTATGATCCCTACAACAGGAGCCAGGAGGAGAACCGCAAGGTTATGAATTTTTGGAAGTATGACACCTGTACGATTAGTAATGTCCTGAACGTGATCAAAGAAAAAGAGATGCGCAGCTGGATTTTAGCGGACGCGATACTTGAAGTACGCAACGACGCGAAGATCTACGTCACAGTTTACGAAGGGAATGGCTCCGGGGTGGGGTGTCTGACAAAGAAAGACTGCTGGCAGAATAACCAACCCATAAGTTTTTACGAAAAGGAGATCAGGGAGGAAGCTAACAAATGGTCGAGCAACGGGGGTTTGACAATCACTGTAGAGAGGAAGGGACCGTTAATAATAGTCACGCCGCACGCTGATGAATCGAAGCTGCCCGAGATTGTTGAAAACTATACAAAGGCCCACGCCAAGAAAAGAAAGGGAAAGAGGAGTTAATATGACGCAAGAAATGTACAGAAAAGCCCAAGAGGAAGCCGCTTCAAAAGATGAGCCCCCACCATAGCTCGCAGCAGTAATCGATCGATGTTTCCGACAGTAATGTCGGGAACATCCCCACACACGCAAAGAAAGGAGACCAGACAATATGTTAGAACATGAATTGAACAAAAAACTAGTGGACGACATCGCCCGCATCCTGCAGTCACAGGCACCCCAGACCCAGGCCTCGGCCTCAGCAAAACAGCCCAGCTGGGCAAAGAGAACCAAGGAGATCTGTGCGAAACTCAACACGCCTACAGGACCCAAAGAGCTCCTGGATCAGATCTCTGAGCTGTACTCCAAAGAGGAGAGAGAAGAAGAGGGACCCTCCGGCGATGTCAACAATAACCCCGCCGTAAAGCGCTGGATCGCCGACACCGTCGCTCACGTAAAGCAGGCGTTACGGGCTCTGGACACAACACCCTATGACTCTCGCCGGAAGATCACCTACGCCAAAGAGAGCCCCGAAGACTATCTCCCCGGGATCCTGCGCATGCTTCAACGACACGATCGGACCGTCACAGGCTACCACGCCATAGAGCTCTACGGGTCAGTCGACGCGCTTCGATCCGCCATCATCGAAGGGCTAAGAGGAGGGGCCGCCACTGCCACCAGAGAGATCCGGCCCGAGAATATCCGCATTACGATCCGTGATCTCAGCGAAACATCAGACTACCGCACGCTCATGGAGAAGGTCATATATTACTATGTCCAGCCCTGGATCGTGACGCCGCTCATGCCCCTCGTGGTCATTGACTGGGCTGAATAGAGCTCAGCAGGGCTCGCCAAGAGTGCACAAAAAATGCACAAAAGCCCTTGACTTTCCGGCACATATCCGGTATAATATAAGTGGAATACCATGTCGTCATTGTGCACCGTGCACAAAACGCATGTTTCCGACAAATCCGCCAGAAAGGAGGCAGGTACAGCAATGTGGTTTGTGATATTAATGGCAGTCGCCATCTTCGTCGTAACGATCATCGTCGGGATCTCGGATGAGTTCCACGGAGATGATCTCGGCAACGGGCCCGACAGGCGCAGCAACAGCAAAAACGGTAAGAGCCGCAGCAGGCGTGACCGTTAACGTTAACGAAAAGCTTCGAGTTCTAGGAAAGGAGGTATATGTGTATGATTTTCATGATCGTCGGTTTTGTAGTCCTGGCAGCCCTGGCATTGTTCTTCGGCTACAGGAGCATGATCAGGCTTTGCAAGCAGCTCAGATCAGAAGGCCGCACTGTCGCCAGTGTGTTCGTCTTCGTAACAGTCTTGGCTCAGCTGGTCCTGACGCTCTGGGCAATATTTGGTTGATCTGACCGGATCAGCCAGCAGACAACACGGGGTGGTCACTTGAAAGGGTGGCTGCCCCTTCTTGTTGCAACGCCCAGACGCCAACAAACCGACGATCAGAGAAGAGGAAAAGAAAAGAATGGATAACAGATCATAGAGACAGTTCTCGCTGCGATATGTACAGCGGTGCCGTCTCTCTTTTGTTTACGAGGCCCCAGAAGCAGCAGCACAAGGGATCGCCCCGCAGGCAAAGGAGATGCGGCACACGAGTGGAAGCAGCTGGTGATAGCATCAATGCGCCACCACGCCCACTCTTCGCATCTTAACTGCCCCCGCCACCGGGGGAGTTTTTTAAGGCGCTGCACGCCCTGTGTTTACGGCTTGCCGCCCCTTTTTTTACGCGCCTCCGGCCATCTCTCTTTCTTTTTATTTTTTTTAAAAAAATTGTAAAGGCGGCCCGGCCCTTTTTTTTCACCGTCCGCCCCCCTTTTTTCCAGAGAGGGCGCCCACGATAACGGCGAAAGTTGCGGCGAAAGTTTTGCCCGCCAAGAACGGTGAACTTTCTGGTGAAGATCCTGGCGAAGTTTTCGGCCCTGTGTATACGCCTCTGGGGCCCCTTTTTTTACTCCGCGTCAATCTGCACCGCGCACTTCCCCCGCAAATGCCTCTATTTTGCTCCAGAATGGCCCAGGATTCATTTTCGCGTTTTAAATGATAAATTATATTCCCAAGACGAACATGGCCTTAAAATCGATTCTCGCGCAAATTAGGGGCATATGCCAAAAAACGCCCCCAGGACGCCAGCACTGCCGCATGGCCAAATGCCCCGTATGAGCGTCTACAGGGCCATATACGCGTTTTCGCCCCCTTCGACGTGTATCTTCCTCAGGAGCCCCCTAAAACGCCTCTAAAGCGATTCTGAGCGTTCTGAGAGCATATGGGGGCATATGGGATATTATGGGATCTTATGGCAGCACATACAGCATGTGGGACACAACGGGCCTTTCCAGAGAATATGGATCGCCATAGCCACGATGGGCCACAATGGGACGGGATATGAGACCACCATGAGACAGACTTGAGACTGGTGAGACTGATGAGACGACAATCCCCTCTTCGTGTCCAGAGAGGCGCCGGCAGCAGCCTTCCCCCCGTCTTCTCCGTCTTGCATCTCGCCCTGCACGTGCAAATGCCTCTATTTGATGCGAGAAGGGCCCAAAAATCGATTTTCGTATTTCGGGAGGGTAATTTATCATTTGAAGAGAAACCCCCCTAAATGGCCATTCTCGCGCAATCTAGAGCTATGGCGTCGCAGACCTACTGCAAAAAGGTCAACTCCGTGCCTTTCTTTGTGAAAATCTCAATCCTGAGAACACGCTCACCGTCGTATGTGAAGTCGTCTATGCGCAATGACCACTCCGGATTCAGTATATACTTTGTGTATAAGTATTTGCTGGAGATAATAGGCTCGCCGTTTAAAAAGAAGTCGGCAACTGTATAAGCATAGTTCATTTGATGATATTCAGTATGGTCACCCTTCTTGCCTCCAAGGGTCCCCCGGATGAGCTTGCCCTCGAAGCCGATGTAACAAGAGTCCCAGACCACTAGGTCGTCACCGTCTTTCTTTATGTCTTCCCAATAGGTGTATATCGGATATTCTCCGGCGGGGACAAGGATGTCCTCATAGTCGGCCGCATAACTGAATTGGTTGTTGTGCATCTCTATGTCTTTGGTTAAAACTATTTTGCCAATCAGAATCTTCTCCATCTCCTAGTCCTCCACCGTCTCTCCGGCTGCCAAGTCTTTACAATGTAATTATAGTGGATATGGCTCTCTTTGTCAAGTGGTTTTAGTTCTGGATGTATCCATAAGGGCCCAGATCATCCCAGATCATCCCAGATCCCCCTCTCCCTCCTGGAAGGCTCCCATCGAAGAGGATAACCCCTCTGTAACCCCCGTCGGCATCTGCAGGACCCCAATGTCCGGTTTCTTTTCCCATAATCCTGTTTGATGTCCGGTTTCTCTCTCCAATGTCCTGTTTAATGTCCGGTTCTTCGTGCACAGTATGGCAGCTCATGTCGCCAGAGAGGGTGTGCTCCGCAGGCTGTACTCCCCCACGCCAGCCCAGATGCCTCTATTTTCGCTCAGATTGCCCCAGGATCCATTTTTAATATAAGGGAATATAATTTATCATTTGGGCCCATCCCCCCGTAAATGGGGCTCTACAACGATTCTAGGGGCATGTGCGCCTCTCCGGCTCCACACACCCCTCTTCTTCGTGCCTCAATAGGGCCCCAATCCTCTTCCGCCCCTATACCTATTATATATTTATACGCGTGCGATAAGGATTTTTATCCTTCTTTAATACCATTCCTTTACCACACAGCCCCTCGGCCTCACCGCCGGTCGGAAAGGGTCCGCCTCTCCCGCCTCTGCAGCAGCTTCTTCCTCTTCCCATGCCCGTAACCGTCCGTAAAAGGCCCACATGTCTTCTTCCATGCCTCGCCCTCTCTCAAAACGGTTCTCGTAGACGAAATCGTATAGCCCGGCCTCCGCACCGTCGTCCGCAGGGTTGCCAGTCGCACCAGTCCACCCCGGTGTCATCCGCCTGATCAACAGCGTGCATACTTTGCCGCCCTGCCCCCGGATCCATGACGCCATCTTCTCGATCTCGCTCATCTCACGAATGTGCAGGAACATCGTCTCCGCTTTCTCGTCGGCTTCGAAAGCTCTCCACCGCTTCTTCGTGTCTTCAAACGGCAGGTCATTGTATTTCACAAAAGCTTCCTTCAGCTCCGAAAGCAGCAAACGGCCTGCTTCGTCCTTCTCTCCGTCCCAGCCGCCCGATAAGGCAACGTATTTGATCGCGTCAATGCTCGAGTAGGCCCGTACCGCCCCTTCGCCGCTTCTCGCCCTTATGCAGTCACAAAACGTGTCCTTCCCACAGCCGCCTCGTCCGTTGATGATGATCGTCAGCTTCATTCCTCGTCCTCCAATACGCCCGCTTCCAGAAAATCGTATACGTCTTCAAGCGTCATATACACTTCCGTGAGCTCTTCTCGTGAGAATTTTATCCCGATCTCCGGTTTCTCTTCCTCGGAAAGAGCCAGAATCTCCTGATGGGCCTTTTCATACGCTTCATCTGTCCCTTCCGCGCTCATTTTCTCAAAAATGGCCTGTCCGGCGGCTTCAAAACCGTCTGCGATTTCGTTCGTCCGGCGCAGAAACTGGGCGATTTTCACTGCCGTCTCGAAAGGCAGGGGCGCGTCGATTTTCCCTAAAATTGCGCGGATTCTCGTAATTTTTCCTACTGTCATTTTCCCTCCTCCTGGGCGTCCGCAGGTGGTTTTTCGCCCCTTTTTGCTGCCGTCACGCGCGCGCAAGAACGAATTTTCCCATTTCAGCCCATTCTGGCCCATTCTTTTCCATTATGGGCCTATCCTTTATTCTCTTTGGGGACCTGTTTCCCCATCATTCCCATTGTGTTTACTCTACGGGAGCGACCTTCTCCTGTGTGGTCTCCTGTGTGGCGCTCTCCATCTCGCACTCTTCTTCCCTTATGGCGCTCTCCTGCTCCTTCTCCGGATCCAGCGCGTCATAGGTATACTTTCTCATCGTCTCCATGAACTCTTCAGAACCTACGGCTGCACTCTCCGCTATTTGTTGGAGCTGCGTGGCGCTCTCTTCCGCTCCTCTCAGGATTGTGTTCTCAAGCAGCTTATTCATAAAGAGCAGGTTCTCCCGGATCTGCCCGAAGGCTGCGAGTGCTCTCATATTCTCTGCCGTACTCTCTTCAGGATAGAGAGGCTTAAAGAGCGGGCTGGGCAGATCCTCTCCTTCGAGCAATTCTATCACAGTGAGCCCATAGAGATGTGCCAGTTGTTCCAATGCGTCATACCGAACCCGTTGTCCGACCGTCTCAATCTTCTGCACCTCTGAGAGTTTCAGCCCCAAAAAAGATGCGATCTGCTGCTTCGAATACCCGACGTATTCCCTAAGTGCCTTCAGCCGTTCTGCGCGACGTTGCCACTTAAGTTCATCCTCTTCTGTGGTGGTGTCGGTGAAGGAGGCGCTGTTTGCGGCTTCCAACTCGAGGCCGAGACCCATCTCCGATGTCTCGTCTTTTAGTCTTCTCTTTGTCATGATCTTACCATTCCTTCTTCCTCTTTCTCCTTATCCATCTTGGCTCCGCAGTTAGGGCAATAGTTAGTATCATCTATCTTTAATTCAAAATCGCACTCTGAACAGTACGTTACTCCATATACATGAGGTTTTGAAATCCATTCCCCTTTTCTTGGCTTTTGCTCTAATGCCTTGATTGCCATATAGTTTTCACATTCTTCACATTTTCCAAATCCTTCATCAGCCCATTGACACAAAAGTTTATTGTTATGCCCACCAAAACAGCCTTTTCGTTTAATTTTGGTTATTGCTTCCTCTCTTGTCATTGTTCCTCCTCATCCATTTCCGCTCCACAGTTTGGGCAATAATGGTAACAATCCCCTATCAACACCATATCTTCCCATTTGCAATTAGAACAAATCACGCCACCAAAGCCTTTATTCCTATCGACCCACTTTCCGTGTTTTACTTCCTGCACATCACCGGCAGGCATTTTCGCATCAGCCATGAGAGTGATCATCTCGTGTTCAAGCTGCGCCACCGCTTCACTTATTGTCATTATAGGAGCAACAGCTTCTTCTTCTTCAAGAGGACAATCAAACGGTCTTTTATCACAAGTGCTATCGCCAGTTATATTGCAGCGTCCGGTCTCCCCATTGTGGCACGGACAGTCATAACAATACGTCGGCATTTCCATGTTTATCTTTACCATTGTTCTTACTCCTTTCCATATCGTTTCCTTCCAATAAAACGGGGATCGTCCTTTCTGCCGACTTTCTTATCCTCTTTCTCCTGATACTCTACCGACTCTCTTGGGTTAACTCTCCGAACGATCCCCTCTTCAGCTATTCCTTTGTGTTCCTTTCCTTTGGGTTCCATCCGAGCGGTGACCGGAGGCACGAGTATTTTACACGCCCCCAACATTAAGTCTCTCCCCGTGGCCTGTGGACGCCCCCGTTCACCTTTCGGTAAAAGAAGAAGGGGAGCACCGGAGGCATGGATGGTTTCGGAAAGGAGGAAGAAAATATTTACTCCTCCGGTGCAGCCCTCACATGGGATATTGATCTCATGGAGTTTCTTAGGGCCTCCCCTCTTCACAACTATATTATAGTGGATACTTGAACATTTGTCAAGTGTTTTCTTGCGATTCCATAATGGAATTTTGTGATGTGGGCTCAGAGCAGAAGAACGTCTCCCCCTCTACAACAAACTGCAACAGTAGCTCCTCTTCTTTCGGATTCAACAGATCTTCTGTGACACAAAGGGCGCACCGATTAAACAGCACATCCGCATACTCATGCCGTTCAGAGTTATAATAATGCAGTTTCAGATCCACTCTAGGGGCGTCGCGAATGATACGGTCAAGCGATGTGATCATACCGGGCATTCCCCTTGCCGGAATTGCAGACAGCATAGAGCGACAAGCGATAGTCTGCAACAAAAACTGCGCGTTATTGACGATCCGGGCGAACTCAGCATTTGCAGAGATGTCCTTTTTCATAAACCTAAACGATACGATCACCCGATTGGTTTCTGTGAGTTCTATATTCGTGCTTGTGTCAAGCGTCGGATAGAGAAACAGCTTCATAAGTAGAGGGGCCTTATGGATGCCCAGTGTGAAGTCATCTGAAAGTCTTACTTCTATGTACTCTTCTGTTTGCCCAAAGGGGGCCACAAATTCTTCATTGTCAGGATTTGTTTTGTATCCCATTATTTATCTCCTCCTATCACCGGCACATCGGCCCGGTCTATTTCTGTTGTGCCGAGGGCCACATAATACTCGCCACTGCTTCAAAGGCTTTCCTGGCACACCCTACGATTTCCCACTTTCTTGCTTTTGCTCCTGCTCGGCAGGATCTATCTGCCTGACTCCATAGATCGTTATAGTCCCGCCATACGACACTATGGGTATAGTAAGCGTCAGGAGTGCTGTTGTTGCCTCTTCAGGATCCTGTCCTTCGAAGCAGAGGGGGGTGATCTCACACAGCCTTACTACGCTTTTCGGAAGATCTGATCCATCTGCTGTGAATGTACTGGTCGCTGCTGCCTTGCAGAGATTGTCCTGCAGAGCATGGGGATCAAGTGCACAATCATCAAACACCATGTCGACATAACCCTTAGGCGAAAGCACCAGCAGGTCAGGTCTGGAGTCGCAGAGTCCGCGAAGGACGACCTTGAAGAAGGGGCCGGGGAGTACACAGATGTTAGACAAATCCCAGATCTTCTCAAGACGGTCACATATCTTCTTCATAGCGGCGAGATTGGAGACCATAGCCTTAGGGTGCACAGCCGTAAGAGTTTCGCTGCTTGTGTCTGTGTTTATACTGTTGGCGTTTATGTCGGAGTGCATGCCCGGATCAGCAGAGGGCTTCAGATTTACCAGTGCCTGCACCTTTACCGTAATGCCTTCGGTCCGTGTATACTGCTTCTCAGGAAAAGTGGGATCAACGAATGTGGCAGGAAGTGTGCAAGCCTCATCGTCATAGACGAGAGTGCGGACATCCATGTCTACGTCAAGTCCCTCTTCAAGCGGGATATACAAAAAAGTATGAAAGGTTGCGTCATCTCTGATTGCGTCATCTCCGTCAAGCTCTTCTTCAGGGAAGACGAATCCTATGAACCCTGTTGCATCTTCAGCAGTTGTAGAGACAGGGACATCCTCTGCTTCTATTGCAGACATCTTCTGCTGCAGTTGCTGCTGCTGGTCTTCAGTTGTTTGTTGTTTATTGATCTTGCTTCTTGCCATTGTTGTCTTCCTTTCGATTCTTTAAGTTAGCGTGTCCGTTTTCAATCATCCTCAATCATCCCAAAACTTATGATGTGTGAAGTCTCTTCCACAATAGTGTATAGCTTCTCCTACGATGTTATTATAGTGGATGTTGGAAGATTTGTCAAGGGGTATTTGTATGGGATTCTAATGGGAAATGTGTGGGTATTCTGAGTGGTGATTTGGGTAGTGTTTTTCTATCGTTTTTTCTGAGGTGAGAAAAGTAGTCAAAAATAGGGTCCAACGAAAAGAAAAAAAGAAAGAAAAGAAAGAAGCAAAGAAAAGAAAATAAATAAAAGAAAAGACTATTACTTGCTATACTTCATTACATTACGTATAGCAGGTGGGAGCACGCCTTCGGTACTGTTCGTACCTGGAAGGCCGTGATCGGTAGAACCCTTTTTTATGGAAGGGGACCCCTTCACCCTGTGGGCTTGCCGGAGGGCTGGGCCTGGGCTCGCCAGAGGGCTGGGAGTGTGTCTCCCGGAGGGCAGC